>FLOH01000317.1_pt1 | contig 117764 bp, 105 predicted proteins | sample 756751 | NCBI WGS metagenome assembly FLOH01 (sample SAMEA4026879, study PRJEB14308) | marine metagenome | biome: coastal water; material: water | depth 74 m
CGACGAGCGCGATCGAAGGCGGCGGCTTCGAGGTGTATCGCCCGTTTCCCACCTCGGCCCTCGATTGGCTCGATCCGTTCCTGCTGCTCGACGAGATGGCTCCGAATTATTCCGAGCCCGGCCGAGTGGTCGGGGCTCCTGCACACCCGCACCGCGGGTTCGAAACGGTGACCTATGTAATCCAAGGTGAAGTCGAGCACCGCGATTCGGCAGGCAACCACGGCGTGGTCGGTTCTGGCGACGTGCAATGGATGACCGCCGGCGACGGCATCATTCACTCGGAGATGCCGAGCGCCCGCCTCCAGACCGAGGGCGGCGTCTTGCACGGCCTCCAACTGTGGGTCAACCTCCCCGCGGCACTGCGTAGAACGGCACCTACCTATCAGGCGCTCCCTTCCGACCACCTCGCCTCGGCCAGCGGCGACGGCTGGACCGCAGAGGTCGTCGCCGGTTCGATGTTCGGAGTTCAGGGCCCTGCCGACACCCACACGCCGATCGGCTACGCGCTCCTCACGATCCAGCCAGGGACGACCCTACAGATCCCGACGATCGACGGGCATACCGCCGCTGTCTACGCCTTCGGCGGAGTCGGAACCGTCGGCACCGAGGGCCATACGCTAGATACGAATCATCTTGCGATCTTCGAGCGCACAGCGGGCGACATCGTGCTCGGCGCACATGCCGACTCGCACATTGCGCTCGACTGTCTGGTGCTGACCGGCGAACCGATCGACGAGCCGATCGCCAGATACGGCCCGTTCGTCATGAACACGGCGGCCGAGATCAACCAAGCAATCGCTGATTTCAACGCCGGGCGGATGGGCTCGATCCCCGCCACCGGCACCGTCTGACTCCCCATCTACCCAACCCCCCACCCAGAAAGTGAACAACAAACCATGAAGATCCTCGCCTTTGCTGCGACCAGCAGTAAGCACTCCATCAACAAGCAACTCGTCGGCTACGCGACCCGAATCCTCGAAAACCACCACGGTCCCGATGTGACAGTGGAAACGATCGACCTCCACGACTACGAGATGCCGATCTACAGCGTCGACCGCCAGAACGAAAGCGGCATTCCCCAGGCTGCGCACGACTTCTTCGGCGCGATCGGGGAGGCCGACGCGGTGCTGATCTCGTTCGCTGAGCACAACGGCTTCTATACCGCTGCCTACAAGAACATCTTCGACTGGGCCTCCCGCATCGACATGCGGGTGTACCAAGACAAGCCGACTGTAATGCTGTCGACATCGCCAGGGCCCGGCGGCGGCGCAAACGCTTTGCGAGCGGCCGTCGGTTCGGCCCCGTTTTTCGGCAACGACCTCAGCGGCAGCCTGGCGATCCCGAGCTTCCACGACAACTTCGACACGGCCACCGGCACCCTGACCGACCCCGTCCTCGACGCCCAACTCCGGTCGTCACTCGCCTCACTGACCACACTCAGCGAACGAGCAAACGCATAAGTTCACACACCGCCACCAGAGCACGAGCACTGCCGGCGAGCAGGTAAATGATCGACCCTTCACACACGACGATCAGGGTGACCGCCAGAAAGATGGGCATGTCAAACGTGCCCGCAACCTTGACGGTGTCGGCGGGCACGATCGAGATCGATGCCGACACGCCCCACCATCATGTTTCATGCCGGCAAGGTCGCGGCTACTTCGGATCGCGGTTACGTGGCAGCGAGCTCGATCACGGCGAAATGCCAGGCGCTACCCGGGCGGCAAGCAGTACGTCGACAACGAGCGGCGAGCGGGCGATCAGCCCTTTCGTGTGACGTTGACCTCGGTCGGATTGGCCAGCATGTCGAACACTGCCGAGTACTTGGCTCCGGCCGCCATAAGGGCGTCTTTCTGGTCGTCATCACAGTCGGCGTCGATATCGAACTCGATGTCGACATTGCTGAAACCCTTGCGTACGTCGGGGTCGATACCCAGAACGCCGCGCACATCGATGTCGGCACTCACCGTCGAAGAAACCTTGTTCAGCTGGATGTTGCGGGCCGCTGCTCCGGTCGCGATGCCGGCGGTGATGCAGGCAGCCAACGCGTGCAGAACGTACTCCTGTGGGGTAGGACCGTGACCGTGCCCAAGGGTGGGGTGGTCGGCCTTGTAGTCGAACTCGCTCACGTGGGTCTGGTCGGCACCCATGCCGAACCACTCGTAGATCGTCGATCTGCTCGCTGTGCCACCGACCCATTCGTTCTTCGCCGAGAATCGGAACTGAGCGAGGTCGCCATTGTCCTTCATCTTGGCGATCGCCCCGAACATCTTGTCGCACGGCACGCCATTGATCTCTTCAGCCATCAGGTTCCTCCTTGGATGATCGACCGACAGTATCAAGTCTGCGTGAACGGCATCGACGTGGCGGGCGCGCCCTCTTTCGTGCTGACCACCTATCATGGCCGCCACAGCCGAGAGGGGGCACGCCATGTCGTGGGAGATGGTCGATGAAGGATGGGGGCGCCGCGCCGTCGAGTTCGCTACGTTGAGCGAGCCGTCAAACTGCCGCGAATACGTGGCCGTGCACCATCGGGTCGGAGTCACAACGGGCGAGCAACTGCTCGACGTCGCCTGCGGCTCGGGGCTGGCGCTCGAGCTGGCAAGGGCGAGAGGCGCGACGTGCGCCGGCATCGACGCCTCGCAACGCTTGGTGGCGGTGGCACAAGATCGCAACCCGAACTGCGACATTCGGGTCGGCGACATGGAGAACCTGCCGTGGGATCGCGAGACGTTCGACGTCGTCACCAGTTTCCGTGGCATCTGGGGCACGACACCGGCGGCCGTTGACGAAGCTCACCGAGTCCTCGTTTCGGGTGGGCGGCTCGCAATCACCGTGTGGGGCAACGTCGGCAAGTCCCCGGGCGCCTGGATGATGTCACCGTTTCGTTGGGCGACCGAGGAAAAAGTGCAGCATCAGGCCGACATGGTGGGCCTTGGGTTTCCCGGGGTAGGCGAGGCGTTCCTCGACGAGCGCGGCTTCGACGTCGCCGAGCGGTTCGAGATTTCGTCCGTGTTCGAGTATCCCGACCCGCAGACGTACGCCCGCGGCATGGCGGCCACAGGCCCCGCCTACGAAGCGATCCAGAGCATCGGCGAACAAGAGTTCATCGACCGGGCGACCGAGCTGGCCGCCACACGTGTACGCGATGGCCTCCCGCTCCGTGGCCAGATTCAGCTGTTCGGGTACATCGGCACCAAGCGCTGATCAGACTCCGGCGAGGTAGTCGACCAAATGGTCGGCAAGCTCGCTCGTGTCATCGGCGGCGCCGTGCACAAAGCTCGATTTGCGGCGCCGGAGAAAGCTGGATCCAAGGAAATACACGCCGGGTGCATCGACCACACCACCGTCGTGGCGGAGAGCACCGGCGGGATCGAACACCGGCAGGTCGACCCACGAGAGGTCAGGACGGAATCCGGTTGCCCAGACGACCGTCTCGATCTCACCGCCGTTGAGGTCGAGGGTCAGCGGCGTGCCTTTCGTGACCCTGGTCGCCTCGTACCGCTCTTGAGGGCCGACCTCGCCGTGCATGGCGTGTTCGGCGATCCACGTGTCGATGTCATCGAGCAGGCGGACCAGCTTTTGATCGGCCAGAGCACAATGGTTGCGTAGACCGCCCGAGAACAGGGCCACCCCGTCGCGGATCGCGCCGAGTCGGCCGCGCAGCCGAACACCGGCGTCGGTGAGTCGATTCAAGTCCAGGGTGCGACGCTCTGGTGTGCCGATCAATTGGGGCGAGGCCACCTTTCGAGCCTTCAGGATCTCCTCGACATCCTGGTAGTGCTCGTCGAGTCGTCCGATCGCCTTCATCCAATGCTGGATGTCGCGCTGCCGGTAGGTGCGAGGCATCCGAACATGCTCGCCGACCGACAGCGTGACCTGTCGCCCTGATGCCTGAATCTCCTCCGCCAGCTGCAATCCCGTCGCGGCAGCGCCGACAACCAGAACTCCGCCGTCTCGGAGCTGATCCGGATTTCTGTATTCGAGCGGGTTCACCTGCTCGATTTCGGGCGGCACCGACGTCGCGAACTGCGGGATGCTGGGAAGATTGCAGGCCCCCCCGGCCAAAACCACACACCGGCAGCGCCACGTGCCTTGATCGGTCACGACCTCGTAGTCGTCGTGCGCAGCACGGACGGCAGTGACCGTTGTCCCGGCCATTACCGGAGCATCGATCGCACCCGCATAACGGTCGATGAACTCGACGATCTGTTCGCGGGTCATAAAGCCGTCGGGGTCGTCGCCGTCGTAGGCCTGGCTCGGCAACTGGGTCTGCCAGTTCGGTGTCAGCAACGTGAACGAGTCCCAGCGCTGGGTCCGCCACGAGTTCGCCACCTCACCACGTTCCAATACAACGTGGTCGACGGCCCGATCCGACAGGCGCTTGCTCATCGCCAGCCCGCTGTGCCCGCCGCCTACCACCACGACCGTTGTACGACGTTTTGAAGTCATCGCAGGCATCCTTCCAGATCACTCGACCCCGATGCCCGGTTTGGGCAACACCAAAGACGACGACGCGTTCTGAAGGTCATTGCGGGTCCCGAGCCCCCGTGTGCGAGGTGCTCGGTGACGATCGCATCCAGCCCGACGAGCGGATTCTGGATGTCGGCGAGAATCGGGAAGTCATGAACGCGCGGTAGGTGCTTAAGATGCCCCGATGCCGACCGGACGATCACTCGTGAGCACCTGTGCCGCGCGTGTCGCATTGGCCGGCAATCCATCCGACGGATACGGCGGAGCCGTCGTCGCGATACCGGTCCACGACCTCGCGGCGATGGCCTCGGTCACCGAGTCCGACCGGTTCGCCGTGCACACGTCGAATGCCGATCTGCGACGCCTCTTGACAGCGACCGCCGATGCGTTCGCTGCCCAGTTCGAACTACCTTCGGTCACGTTGTCGGCGTCAACGTCGATTCCTCGTTCGGTCGGGCTGGCCGGTTCGAGCGCGCTCGTGATCGCTACGTTGCGAGCACTGGCGGCCTGGACCAATCACCGTTGGGACCCGATCGATCTCGCCGAGTTGGCACTGTCGGTCGAGCGCGATCGGCTCGACATTGCTGCCGGGTTGCAGGATCGCCTGGTCCAAGCCGTTGGCAGGCCCATCTCGATGACGTTCGAACCCGTTGGGTACCACGAGCTTTCGGTGCCAGACGGGATGACCCTGTTTGTCGCCTGGAACCCACACGGTTCCGAGCCGAGCGACACGGTTCACCGCTCACTGCAACGCCGGTTCAATGGCGACGACCCACCCGTCAAGCAGGCGATGGTCGACCTCGCTGTACAAGCTGCTCGCGCCCGGCGGGCGATCGAGGTCGGCGACCATCTACTGCTCAGCGAGGCAATCGACCGTTCGTTCGACATCCGCGCCTCGATCATCGAGATCGACGCCACACAACGGCTGCTGGTCGACCTCGGACGAGCCGAGCGGGCTGCAGTGAACTCGGCCGGCTCGGGTGGATCAATCGTTGGGCTCGCACGCCGCCCTACCGACATCCGGGCGCTGCGATCAAGCTACGCCAAGAACGGCTTCGAGTTTTTAGAACTCGACTAGCGCGCCACGTCGAGTCAGACACAACGTGGCGAGTTACTTGCGGGCGTTGAGGATTCGGGTCACAAGTTTGCCGTCGGCTTGGCCGCGGCTGGCCTTCATAATGTGACCGACCAGGGCACCCATCGCCTTGTTCTCACCGGCACGGAACTTTTCCCAGGCGTCGGGCTGAGCGGCGATCGCTTCGTCAACCATCGTTTCTAGTTCGGACGTGTCCATCGCTTCGAAACCCTTGGCTGCAGCTATCGCGGCTGCGTCTCCGCCGCCTTGCTCGATCAGCTCGGCCACCACTGTCTTGGCTTGTGTAGCGGTGAGTTTGCCCTCGACCTCGAGCCGCGTCAGTCCCGCCAGATCAGCGGCCGGAAGAGCCGGTTCGGCGCCAAGCTCGGCGAACGCTTCTTTGAGGTGGACGACAGCTCGACCGATGTCACCGCCGGCATCGTGCACGGCGAACGCGTAGTCGTCCTGGCCACGGTCGACGATCGAACCGATCGCCTCGCTATCGACGGCGAGACCGGTCGCCTCAGCGAGCCGGGTGCGACGTGCGGCCGGCAACATCGGCAGGCTGGCACGAACTGCGTCGATCCACTCGGCCGATGGCATGACCGGCACCAGGTCGGGCTCGAGAAAGTAGCGGTAGTCGTCGGCGTCTTCCTTGTCGCGCAGCGTGTGGGTACGCCCATCGCCCTCGTCCCAGTGGCGTGTTTGCTGGCGAATCGATTCGCCGGCATCGAGCATCAGGATTTGACGCCTGGCCTCGTATTCGATCGCACGGCCGACCGACCGAACCGAGTTGACGTTCTTGATCTCACAGCGAGTTCCAAGCTCGGCACCAGGGCGACGCACACTGACGTTGGCGTCGACCCGCATTGAACCCTCCTCCATCTTTGCGTCGGAGGCGCCGATCGTCAGCAGGATCGCCCGCAGCTCGTTGACGAAAGAGCGAGCCTGCTCGGGCGAACGGATGTCGGGGCGGCTGACGATCTCGACCAATGGCACACCGGCCCGGTTGAGGTCGATCAGCGAGTGTTCGGCGCCGTGCACGCGACCCTCGCCGCCACCGACGTGAGTCGACTTGCCGGCGTCCTGTTCCATATGGGCGCGCTCGATACCGACCCGACTGCCGTCGGGTAGGTCGAGCCAGCCGTCGATGTTGAGCGGGTCTTCGTACTGACTGATCTGATACGACGTCGGCATGTCGGGGTAGAAGTAGTTCTTGCGGGCAAACGTGCACGGTTGGACCGTGCAGTTGAGTGCCAGCCCGATCCGCATCCCCAACTCGACGGCGTACTTGTTGAGCACCGGCAACGCACCCGGAAGGCCGAGCGTGACAGGGTCGATGTTGGTGTTCGGCTCGTCGCCGAATCGGTTGGGTGAAGCCGAGAACAGCTTGGTCTTGGTCGCCAACTCGACATGCACCTCAAGCCCGACGACCAGCTCGTACCCGTCTTGGGTCCACGTCGGCTGGCTCATGTCGCGCCTCCCTGATCGAGACCGGCGGCAGCTCGTTCGAGTTCGGCGGCAACTTGCAGCATCAGGGGCTCGGCCAATGCCGGGGCGAGCACCTGCACGCCGACCGGCAGGCCTTGCCGGCCTGTACCGAAAGGCACGCTCATGCCTGGTTCGCCCGTGAGGTTGGAAGGGATCGTGTACGTATCGCACAGGTACATCGCGAACGGGTCGGCCGTCTTCGAGCCGAACGGAAACGCCACACTCGGCGAAGCCGGGGTCAACAACACGTCGGCCTGTTCGTACGCCTTGGCGAAGTCCTGGGCCATCAGACGCCTGATTCGCAGCGCTTTGCCGTAGTAGGCGTCGTAGTAACCGGCCGACAGGGCATACGTGCCAAGCAGGATTCGGCGCTTGACTTCGTCACCGAAGCCGGCGGCACGGGTAGCGCTATACATGGCGTTCGTGTCGGAAGCATCGACCCGCAGCCCGTAACGCACCCCGTCGTAACGGGCCAGGTTCGACGACGCCTCGGCCGGAGCGATGATGTAATACGCCGTGAGTCCGTAGGTGAAGGCCGGTACTTCGACGTCGACAATCGTGGCACCGGCAGCTGTCAGCACCTCGAATGCCTGCTCGACACGCTGGGCAACATCGGGGTCGGCGCCGGCCGGGAGATCGGTGATACGTCCGATCCGGAGCCCCTCGACGCCGCGTTCGAGCAACGCCGAGTAGTCGGGCAGCGGATCAGGGATCGAGGTCGAGTCGTGTGGATCGTGGCCACACACGACCTGAAGAGCGAGCGCCGCATCGGCGACCGTGCGGGTGAAGGGGCCAATCTGATCGAGACTGCTGGCAAAGGCGACCAGCCCGTACCGGCTGACTCGGCCGTAGGTCGGCTTGACGCCGACCACGCCACACAACGCCGCCGGCTGACGGATCGAGCCGCCGGTGTCCGAGCCAAATGACAGGGCCGCGAAGCCGGCGGCGACGGCCGCAGCGGAACCTCCGGAAGAGCCACCTGGCACCAGGTTGGTGTCGAGCGGGTTGCGGGTCGGGCCGAATGCTGAGTTCTCGGTAGACGAACCCATCGCGAACTCATCGAGGTTGGTCTTACCGACGGTGACCGCCCCGGCCTGCTGCAACAGCGTGACAACCGTGCCGTCATATGGGGGCTTCCAACCCGCGAGAATCTTCGATGAGCACGTGGTCGGCACACCACGGGTGCACATATTGTCCTTGAGGGCAACGGGCACGCCGGCCAACGGACCAGGGTCGTGGCCGGCAACGACCATGGCGTCGATCGCTGCCGCCCGCTGGCGGGCGCTGTCGGCCATGACGTGGTTGAACGCGTGGATTTCAGCTTCGCGGGCACCGATCGCGGCGAGGTGCTGCTCGAGCACGTCGGCGGCCTTCAACGACCCCGAACGAACGCCAGCAGCAATCTGTGAAGCGGTGCCGAGCTGCGCCATAGTCAGCCTGCGAATCCGATGATCGGTGGCACCCGGAATCGCCCATCCTCGGCCTGAGGGGCAGCGGCGAGAACTTCGTCGCGATCGAGGCACGGCTCGACGACGTCGTCGCGCATCACGTTCACGATCGGCAGCGGTTGGTTCATGGGCTCGATCGCCGACAGATCGAGAGCGTCGATGTCGGCGAAGTGGTCGAGCATGTCACCGAGCTTCTCTGTGGCGCGTTCGATCTCATCGGGGGTCAGGTCGAGTCGGGCCAGGCGAGCAACCTTGACAACGGCATCGTTGGTAAGACGGTCGGACACGAGAGCCGAGGCTAATGGGGCCAGCGCAGCGCGCCCACATGGCTTGCCCGGAATGCTGGGCGTCAGTCGCCAGACGGGCGGTCGGGATCGACGGCGACATCGTCGACGTCGCCGCCATGATGCACAGGTGACTCGGCCGTGCGTTCGATGATGCCGTCGAGTTCGGCGGTGCGTTCGGGGCCGTGGTCGACACCGGACTGATCGGCCTCCGCCTCGGCAACCACAGCTTCGTCGACACCGGACTGATCGGCCTCGGCCGGCTCGGGCCATCTCTTGCCCCAGGTGGCGAGCAAATACAGGGCGCCGCCTACGATCGCCGCGAGAGCAACCCATTGATTCCAGCGCAGCCCACCAACTTCGCGGGAATGGTCGATTCGCAGGCCCTCGACCCAGAAGCGGCCCGTGCCATAACCCATCACGTACACCGCCAGCAGGCGCCCCGGGCCAAGCCGTAGTTTGCGATCGATCCACAACAGCACGCCGACGAGACCGAAGTTCCACAGTGATTCGTATAGAAAGGTGGGATGAAAGGTGGTGCCCGAGGCGTAGCCCGTCGGCAGATATTCGTCATCGATCTCGAGCGCCCAGGGCAGATCGGTCGCCTTGCCGAACAACTCTTGGTTGAACCAGTTGCCCCACCGCCCGATCGCCTGCGCCAACGGGATCGCCGGGGCCGCGCAACTCAGCAAAATCGCCGGCGAGATGTTGCGTTTCCTGCCCTGCCAGGCCCCCATCGCGATGCCGGCCAGCAATCCGCCAGGAATGCCCAGCCCGCCCTCCCAGATCTTTGGGATTGCGGCGAGGTTGTCGGAGAAGCGCTCCCAGTCGGTGGCGACGTGATATAGCCGAGCGCCGACGATGCCAGCCGCGACACCCCAGATAGCGATCGAACTGGCGTCGTCGGCGGTACCGCTTCGCCGTCGTTCTAGTTGTCGACCCAGCAGCCAGATACCAGCGATCACGCCGAGCGCGATCATCAGCCCATAGGCACGAAGATTGAGCGGCCCGATCTTGAATCCGTTACCAGACGGACTCGGGATCGAACCGATAAGGGCGGCTAGACCGCTCATCAGCCGGCCACCCTGGCGACGAAGGCGACCGACTCGGCGGTCACAAAGTCGCGGTCATAGTCGCGGGTCGCGACATGGAAGCTGCGCTCGAGCCATGAGTGCTCGACCAGCCCTCCATAGGTCGACGCCAGGTGATCGCTGTCGGCGGTCTCGACAACGTGGTCCTGGCGCGAGGTGAACAGCCGTAAGGGCATCGTGAGTTCTCCAAAGCGGTCGGTGATCTTGGCAACTCCATCGTGCATTAGCGACCGCAACGGTTGCAGTGGCGTTCCGTCGTAGGAGACGTCGCACGCGTCAGGATCGGCGATGTCCGAACCCTCGCCGGGCACGACCACTATCCCGTCCTCGATAAAGTCGTCGAGCATCGTCAGCATGTCGGCGTCACGCGTTCGCGTCAAAGGATTGATGCACACCAGCCCGGCAACGTCAGGATTCTCGAGTGCCGTCCAGAGGGCCAATGTGGCGCCCATGCTTTGCCCCACAACGACCACCCGATCGACCCGTTGCGCCAGCGATGTGTAGGCCTGCGCGACTTCCGCGGTCCAATCGGCCCAGTCTGTCGTGAGCATGTCGTCGATCGTGGTGCCGTGGCCAGGGAGCCTGGGCAACTCGAGGTGGAAGTCGGCGGCGACCATGACGTCGCTAACCCCACCCATCGACGCCGGAGTCCCGGTAAACCCGTGCAACACCAGCACGCCCACCGAAGTGGCCCCGATGTGGGACCTCGCCTCGCATCCTGGCAATACGGGAAAGCTGGCTTGATCGGTCACATCGCACGTTCTAGCAGCGGATCGGCTTGACCCGCGGGTCAGGCCGCGACTCAACTGTCGTTGTGGCACCCGCTAAGAGCAACTCCAGTAACCCGTCCGAGGCCACCCCAACCGGTGAGCGTCAATTCACCGAGCAGGGTCGCGAGCGCAAACAGCAGCTCATCGACGCAGCGATGGTGCTGTTCGCTGAGGGCGGCTACGCGGCCACCCGAATCAGCGACATCTGCGAACGGGCCGGTGTGGCGAAGGGCTTGTTTTATTGGTACTTCCCCACCAAACTCGACCTGTTCAGCGAGCTGGTGCGCTCGATGCGCCAGCGCCTGAGGCGCTCGCAGGCCGCCGCTATGGAGGCCGACGCCGATCCGATCGAACGCGTTCGTCAGGGCACCGCCGCCAGCGTGAGGTTTATGGCCGAACACGCGACCTATTTCACGTTGGTCGATGTCGAACGCTCCGACCCTGCGATCGACGACGCGCTGCGGACCGGCAGTGAGGTCTATCTCGACGATGTAACAGCACTCGTCAGCGCCGCACAACGAGCTGGCCAGATTCCCGACGCCGATCCACGCTTGTTGGCGCTTGGCGTGCTCGGGGCAGTCTCGTCATTCAGCAATGCGTGGCGCAGCGACCAAATTGCAATGTCAGCCGATGAACTTGCCGGGTTTGTCGCCGACTGGGTCGTGCGCGCACTGGGCTAGTCGGGTTGTCAGCCCAGTTGCCCGTCGAGTTCTGGGTACCGGGCGGTGAGCACGGCGATGAACGCATCGACGACATCGGGGTCGAACTGGGCCGAGCGGCCCGAAACGACGAACCGAGCTGCCTCCTCCATCGGCCACGCCCGCTTGTACGGGCGCTTGCTGCAAAGGGCGTCGTACACGTCGGCGATGGCGACGATCCGACCGGTGAGTGCGATCGAGTTGTGGCTGATGCCCAACGGGTACCCGCTGCCGTCCCACCACTCGTGGTGCGATTGGGCGACCTCGGCGGCCATCTGAAACAAGGGCGCAGAGTTGCCTGCCAGGATTCGGTGGCCCATGCTGGTGTGCGACTTCATAATCTCGTACTCATCGACCGTCATTGGACCGGTCTTGCGAAGCACCGCGTCGGGTACGGCGACGCGGCCGATGTCGTGCAGGCGAGCCGCCAGGCGGAGCTGTTCGCACCACTCGGGTGACTTGCCCAGCGCATGAGCGAGCTCAGCTGCCATGTCGCCGACACGATGGGTGTGTTCGCCGGTCTCGGCGTCACGAAACTCGGTGAGGATTGCCAATTGCTCGAACGCCTCGAGATGCGCCGTGGCCATCACACTGGGGTTCTCGGTTGACAGGCGGCCGTCGTCGCCTCCAATGACTTCGAGTTCCTGCGCACGAAGCCGGAAGATCTCGGCTTCATGACGGGCGGCGGCGGTCTCGTGAGCAACCTGCAGGGTGCGCAACCGCAGGTCGGCAGCGTGCGTGAACATTTGCCGATACTGGTCGTCGTGGGTTTCGCGGCGTTCGAGCGCCTCCTCGAACCGTCCGCTGCGCTTGAACGCGGTGGCAAGCAGGTCGTTGATCTCCAGCTCATACTCTTTTGATTCGGTGCGTTCCGACATGTCGAGGGCCGCCTGGAGCACCGAGATCGCTTCGTCGAGCGCACCGCGGCGAAGCGCCACGCGACCTTCGGCCACCATCACGCCCAGTTGCGCCGAGTACGACGGCTCGGCACCCTCCTCGGACATTTGCGCAAGCACCCGTCTCGCCTCGGTGAAGCACTCGACTGCCTTTTGATGGTCGGCCAGGCCCATATAGGCCTCGGCCAGATCGGCGAGCAGATTGGTGACGATCGACGGGCTGTGCTCGCGAGCGATCTCGACCGCACGGCGACCCATCGACACTGCGGGGAGATACTCCGAACGCGACGATCGGATCCGGGCGATATTACCGAGGATCAGGGCCACCATCTCCGGGCGCCCAAATGGCTCGGACGCGGCGAGCGCCTGCTCGTAGGTGACGATCGCCCGATCGTTGTCGCCCATCGAGTGGTAAACGGCGGCGATCGTGTTGAGGATGTTGCCGGCGTCGACCCCATCGACCGTCGCTTGGTAGATGTCGAGCGCCTGCAGGCAGTGTTCGAGCGCTTCGGAGAAGTTCGAGGCCTGGTAGTGGATAATTCCGAGCAGATGGACCGCCCAGGCATTGACCATCGAGGCGCCACAGGCACTGGCGACCTCGCTGGCTTCCATCGCCAACCCGAACGCGTCCTCAGGGTCGGCACCGAAGTGGGCGAGGCTGGCGAGCCGGTACAACGATTCTGCTTCACCGACCCTGTCACCGTCGGCACGCGCGACAACACGCGCTTGTAGGGCGTGTTGTCGGGCTTCGACCGGGCTCTGTTCTTGAGCCTCGGCCGCTCTCCGCAACAGGTCTTGTACGGCTGGTGACGCGACCGGTTCTGTCGCCGTAATGGCATTGGACTCCACGCCTCTCCTTCGGCACTCTGCGATCGGAACTTGAAGGCTTCTTGACGGCCGGTTCGGCCGTTGCCCGGCGCAACGGCATCAGCGGCACTCGGCTCGGGTTGTGGGCACACGTTCCGTATCCTCTCGTTATGGGTTCGCTGGCCAATACGGGAACGCCGGCTGAGCAGACGAGCCGCCAGATTGAACGGTCAGCGGTCACCGCCCTGGTGCCAGTCGCCGCCCTTGTGCCGTTCTGGCTGCTGGCGATGGGAATCGTCTGGATTCCGTTGCGTCTCACACTCGGGGTCCCGTACTGGGTGGTACCAACGGCATGGCTGTTGATCGGTCTGCTGTTGTTCGTTCCGTCGGTGCAGGTCACCGTGCTCAGTCCGTTCTTCGGGGCGCGGCGGCCGTCGGTGGATGAGCTGGCGGTGATCACGCCGATCTGGCGCGATCTGGCGGCGAAGGCCAACCAGCCTCAGTACCGCTATGTGATTCGTGTGATCGACTCCGACGAGCTGAACGCCTACGCATGCGGAGGGAATCTTCTGATCGTCACATCGTTTGCGATCGAGGAATTGTCGCCACACGAGCTGTCAGGTGTGTTCGCCCATGAACTCAGCCATCATCTCGGACTACACACGGCCGCGCTGACGCTGGGCCATTGGCTTTCGTTGCCAGTATTGATCCTGTCGCGGGTCGGCTTCTACCTACAGAATGTGGCTCGGGCCGCTACGGATTCGTTCGTTTCGCACTCGGCTGCGCTGACTGCGTTGGGGCGCACCGCAGCCGGGCTTCTGACCGCCATCTCGTGGGTCTTTCTGGCGGCGCTATACGCCTCGGACGCGCTAGCCAACATCGTCGGACAAGGCTCTGAGTTCGAGGCTGATCGGCGTGCAGTCCGGATGGGCTACGGACGCGCCCTGGTCGACGCGCTGCGAGCCGTGATCCGACTCGGCGGTGGCGAACGAGCGATCGGTTGGAGGGCACGTCTGTCGGCAACTCACCCACCGGCCCGCACCCGAGTGGCACGGATCGAAGCGATGATGCGCCACCCCAGCCGCTGACAGCGAGCGGCGAGGATTCAGGCGGCGATGTCGGCAACCGTGGCGTTGAGCACATGCACCAGGTCGCTGGTCGCCACGCCGATGTCGAGGCCACGTTTGCCGCCGCTGACATAGATCGTTTCGAACAGGGTCGCCATCTCGTCGAGGACCGTTGACAGTCGCTTCTTCTGGCCGAACGGGCTGATGCCGCCGCGTACATAGCCGGTGATCCGCTCAGCCTCGACCGGGTCACACATGTCGACCCGCTTCGCGCCGAGTGCCTTGCCGACCGCCTTCAATGCCAGCTTGCCGCTGACCGGCACGATCGCCACCGCGTGGCGGCCATCGGCGGTGACGATCAGTGTCTTGAACACCTGATCGGGGGCGAATCCCAGCTTGTCCGCCGCCTCGACGCCGAAGTCGTGCAGCGACTCACCCCGCTCGTATTCGTGCAGGCTGAACGGCACACCCGCCTGTTCCAGCTCGTTGATCGCCGGTGTCACGCTCGGAGTATGCACCGCCAAGCCGGCATCGAACGACCTATGGTCGCAGCGTGCGAATCTCAACCGACCCTTCGACCGACTCAGGCGACTACGAGTTCGCCCACCAGCTTCGTGTTCGCTTCGCCGAGACCGACGCGATGGGGATCGTGCACCACAGCCGATATCTCCCGATGCTCGAGGAGGCCCGGATCGCCTACCTCCGCCACGTCGGCCACCCATATCAGGAGATTCGGGCCGAGGGCGTCGAGATGAACGTGCTCGAGGCGTTCCTGCAGTATCGACGGCCATTGCTGTTCGACGACGTCGTCGATGTGCACACCACGATGGCGTCGGTCGAACGCGCCTCGTTCCAGATGGCCTATCTGCTCACGGTCGCCGGCGAGCTACGGGCGACGGGTGTCACCGCCCACGGCTGCGTCACGCCAGAGGGTCGTCCAACCCGGCTGCCGGCCTGGCTGCGCGAGTTTCTCTGACCGATTTGCGATCCCGGTCGCCCACTTACACGCTCCGACGATCAAGCTGGACGCGTGACGACCACACAATCCTCGTGCTCGCACAAGGTCAGCCCGAACGGCGCAATCTCTGACCGGATGTCGTCGACGCTGAAACACCGCCATCTGCTCCGCACGGAGTAGCTGGCCACTTCTTCCTCGTCGTTGAGCACCCGATAGGTCATGGTCCAGGCCATATGGTGCTCGTCCGCCGGTTCGCCTTGCTGCCAGCCCTCGTAGGTGTATTCACCGACGGCGAGCTCGCGGTACCGAGTTGGTGGCACCGTAAGCGGGCGATCCGGAGGGAGCACTTCGATCACGGCCGGCGCGCCAGCTGGCATCTGCTCGGCGATGTAGCGCCAAAGGCGCCCTCGCTCGGCATCGCTGAGATGTCCCAGTGTGGCGGAGGCGACCAGCGCACAAGCCCGCTCGGGCAGCTGGGCCCGAGCGAATGTGCGCGGTTCGACCGTGGTGATATGGCGCAGGTTGGCGTCGAGTGCCAGGCGGGTATGCAAGGCGGTGCGCATCGCCCTCGACGGCTCGACGGCGTGGACGCGAGCCTCCGGCACGGCCACCTCCAGGTACGGCAACCCAACCCCGGTTCCAGCCCCGATGTCGAGGATTGGGCCATCCGCTGGGTCGACCTCTGACAACAGCACCAGCAGTTGCATCCCAAATGTCTCCCAGTGGGCCGTGGCGAGCAGATCGTAAAACTCGGCCGTCGCCTCGCCGTAGGGGTCATCAGAGGCCGACACTTCGTTTGCTGGTGATGCCTCGCCGTTCGACGGCGGGGTGGTGACCGAAGCGTCGTCGCCGCACAGCAGATGGACCCACCGGGCGTCCTTTTGTCCTGGGCGACGTTCGAGTTGAAGCACCATGGGGTCGCTGCGGGCAGCCAGATGGGCCAGCACGCCGGCGACCTCATCGGTCGATTCGAACTGATGTTGGCGTTCGCTGCGGCCCTTGAGCTCGCCCAATGTCTGTGGCCCCCGCAACAACAGGACCGATATCAAAGCCGTCTCGCCCGGATCGAGGTTCAGCGCCTCCGGCACAATGTGCCGATACTTGGCGGCACGATTCGATGTGCTGTGCACCGTTCGGGTCAGCCCTCGTTCGCGCAACGACGCCAACGCCCGCTCGACATCGTGGTCGGCGAAGGAAACCACGGGATCGCGGCTGGTCGACTGGCTGCAGGCATTGCGCAAGGAATTCAGCGTGAGCGGGTAGTTATCGGGCGTCGTCGCCTCCTTCTCGATCAAACAACCGAGCACCCGCGCTTCTTCTGCCGTGAGATCGCCGTGGCGGCGCGATTCCTCCATGAGTCCTGTATCGGCCGCTAGCACACTGATCTGGAGTCACCGCTGTGGATAGGGTCGCGTACGTGCGTTCCCCCAAGGACTTCTTCAAGCCGCTCGCCGTCGGAGCTCCCGAGCCGTTGCGTGAGATCCCGTTCCGCCCTAGCCGGATGATTCACTTTTTCCCGTCGTCGAACGAGAAGATGCGCGGCAAGGTACCCGACATGGTCGGCAAGGTTGATGTACTGCTCGCCAACCTCGAAGATGGCGTGCCCGCCACCGACAAGCAGGCCGCCCGGGCCGGGCTGATCGAGGTCGCCCGTGCCGTCGATTTCGGTGGGACCCAGTTCTGGACCCGCGTCAACAGTCTCGACTCACCGTGGGGTCTCGACGACCTCACGGCCGCCGTGCTGCAGGCCGGTCAGGCGCTCGACGTGATCATGATCCCGAAGGTCGAGGGGCCCGAAGACATCCACTATGTCGATCGCTTGCTGGCGCAGCTCGAGGCCAAAGCCGGTCTCCATAAGCCGCTGATGGTGCACGCCATCCTCGAGACGGCCCGAGGCGTCGCCAACGTCGAGCAGATCTGCCTCGCATCGCCGCGTATGCAGGGTCTCTCGCTCGGTCCCGCCGACCTGGCCGCCAACCGCCGCATGAAGACCACGCGGGTCGGCGGAGGCCACCCCGATTATCTGGTCCGCAATGATCCCAATCCAGATCACCCTGATGCCCCGCGCGGCACCCACCAACAGGACCTATGGCACTACACGATCGCCCGCATGGTCGATGCCTGCGGCACTGCCGGGATCCTGCCGTTCTACGGGCCATTCGGCGATATTGCCGACGGCGTCGCATGCGAAGACCAGTTCCGCAACGCCTACCTGCTCGGCTGTGTCGGCGCCTGGTCGCTGCACCCCAGCCAGATCGAGATCGCCAAGCGCGTCTTCTCGCCACGTCCACATGACGTGGCCCACGCCCTGCGCGTGATCGAGGCGATGGGCGACGGCACGGGGGCGATCATGCTCGACGGCAAGATGGAAGACGACGCCTCGTGCAAGCAGTGCCAAGTGGTCGTGCAACTGGCCCGCGACCTCTCGGCCCGCGACCCTGAACTCGCCGCCGCGTACGGTTTCTGACATGGTTGATTCGTCCTTGCGGCCACGCCGCTCTGTGTTGTACATGCCGGCGGCCAACGAGCGGGCGCTCGAGAAGGCGAAGACGATCGCTACCGACGCCCTGATCCTCGACCTCGAGGATGCTGTGGCGCCCGACGCCAAACAGGCCGCCCGCGCCAACGCCGTGGCCGCTGCCCGTTCGGGTGATTACGGCCACCGAGAGATCACCATCCGTTGCAACGGGCTCGACACCCCTTGGGGTGCCGATGACATCGTCGCCGCGGCGACGTCTGGCGCGTCCGCGGTGGTGATCCCAAAGGTCAGCTCACATGCCTATCTCGAAGAGGTCGGGCGCCAACTCGATGCCGCAGGGGCGCCAGTCGACATGATGATCTGGGCGATGATCGAAACGCCGACGGCGATCCTCGACATCCGCTCGATCGCCCACCACGAACGTGTCAATGTGCTCGTTATGGGCACCAACGACCTCGCCAAAGAGCTGCGCACGGCAATGCTGCCCGACCGCTCGCCGTTGGTGCCACATCTCGCCACCGCCCTGCTGGGCGCCCGCGAGGCAGGCAGGATCATCCTCGATGGTGTCTACAACGACGTCCGCGACCCCGACGGCTTCCTGGTCGAAGCCATACAGGGCAAGGCGCTCGGGTTCGACGGCAAGACACTCGTACATCCCAGCCAGGTCGAGCCGACCAACACCGTCTGGGCACCCAATCTCGACGAGGTCGACTTTTCGCGCCGCGTGATCGAGGCATTCGAAGCGGCCGAGGCCACCGGGCGCGGCGTGATCACGGTCGATGGCAAGATGATCGAAAACCTCCACGTCGACAACGCCCGCCGTGTGCTGGCCGTCGCCGACGCGATCGCAGCCCTCGGCTGAGGTACCCAGCTCACCCCAGCACTCGTAGGTCCCGGCGTCTGGCGGCCTCGGCTTGGCGATGATCGAACGTGATAAACGCCAAGCCGTCGATCATCAGCCGTTTCTCGCTCGCCGAGTAGACGGCGTCGAGCGACCTCACGCCGAACTGCCCGGAGATCTCGCACGCCAACGTCGCGGCCGGTGTTCCATCGACGAGACCGTGCGGCGCGACCTAGGTTGTCGATGTGCCCGACGATCTCGACCACATCACCGACGACGAACTCGCCGCGCTCGCTCTAGCTGCCGACCCCGACGCGCCGATTCCCGCCGACGCCGTGCCGTTCAGCTCGACCGTTGGGCTGGCCGTCGACCTGTTGCCAAGCTGGTACATGCCCGCCCCCAGCCTGCGGCGGTCGCGCAAACGCACGATCGTGTTCGCCGGCATCGTGTTCTCGTTGCTGATCATCGATGTGATGGGGCTGTGTGTCACGTACGGAGTTCCCGACCCGGTCTGGAAGTAGACCGGGTCCAACAGCGCCGCGGTCGCGAGCGGAAACACCCTCTCTTGCCGACAGTCGGCTGTGGGCTGGCAGAATGTTGTGATGGCAGTGAACGCACCACACTTCGGTTCGACGCACGACGGCGATCACCCTGACCGCGAAGCCGAGTGGGTACGGCTGCGCGAGAAGCACCTGCTGGCAGCCCGGGAGCGCCCGACATCATCGGCGACCGGCGTGCATCACCAAGCATTGATTTGTTCAAACGTCGAGCGCACGATCGACTTTTATCAAGGGTTGCTCGAGTTCCCGCTGACCGAGTTGTTCGAAAACCGTGACTACGAGGGCTCGACCCATTTCTTCTTCGACATCGGCAACGGCAATGCCCTGGCCTTTTTCGATTTCCCTGGACTGGGCCTAGCCGACCACATCGAGGTGCTCGGCGGCCACCACCATCTGGCGATCTCGATGCCTCACGACAACTGGGAGCGGATCAAGCAGAAGCTCGACGATGCCGGCATTTCGACATGGGTGCACCAGACGTCGGTGTACTTCACCGGCCCGGACGGCGAGCGGCTCGAGCTGATCGGCGAACCGCTCGGCCAGATGTACGGCAAGCAAGTGCTCTAACAGTTGGTAGCCAGCTCGTGGGATGCCGCCCAACGCCACGCGTTGGAGGCCACCAACGACGACACTACGAAGCCGATCGCCAGCGGCGTCACCGTGCCGTCGAACTGACGGTCGATGAACCCGCCGATCAGGGCACCGACCACGCCAGACACCATGCCGAGGATCGCCGCACCTGTACCGGCGACGCGCGCCAGCGGACGCATTGCCATCGCGTTCAGGTTGGGGATCAGCATCTGCTGCGTGAACAACACCGCCGTGAGCAGCACGAAGTACGGAACGAAGCCCGGTTTTCCGGACGTGGCGAGCGCCAGGATCAGTAGCGACGTGACGGCCGTCGTGTTCGCCCAGAAGCCCAGCACAACGATGCGGCGGAGACCGACACGTTCGACGAATCGGCCGTTGAGGTACATCGCAAAGCCCATTGCCGCGGCCAAACCACCAAAAAACACGGGGAACCATTCGCCAAGTCCAAAAACCTGATCGAGCACGATCTCCGAACTCGCCAGGTACGACATGAACACGCCGAACAGGGCCGTCAAAGACAGCAAGTACCCGGGGGTGCCGGGCGTGGCGACGACCGTCCGGCAACTCTTCCAGGCGCCGCCAACGGAGAGCGATCGATGGCTGACGATCGGCAGCGTCTCTGGCAGGCGGGTCACCGAAGCGGCGACCAGTGCGGCTCCGACGGCGCACGCCCAGAAGATCGCCTGCCACGGGCCGATCGCCAGGATGCCGACCGACAGCGCCGGAGCGAAGGTCGGAACCAGAATGAAGACCGCCATGATCAGTGACATCTGGCGAGCCATTTGAGCACCCTCGTACGCGTCGCGGACCATGGCCGTGGCGGCGACACGAGGACCCGCCGAGCCAAGGCCCCAGATGAAGCGGGCCGCGAACATAGTGCCCAACGTCGGCGCCATAAGTGAACCGACCGCACCCAAGACGTACAGCGCCAAACCACCCCACATCACCGGACGCCGCCCAAAGCGATCAGCCAAAAGACCGGCCGGCAGGAGCCCGAGCGAGGAACCTATGAAGAAGAACGTGATCAGCCCCGTGATCGATGTGGCGCCGCGCTCGAGGTCGAGCGCGGATCGAATCTCGGGAAACGCCGGCAAGATGGAGTCGATGCCGAGCGCCGTGACCGCCATACACATCGACAAAACGATGATGAAACCGCGCGAACCCGGCACCAGAGGTGTGGCGGGCGAACGGTTTGGGCGAACAATGACCTCGGTCACTGCGTCAGGCTAGGGACTGGAGTTGGTAGTTGTGCCTGGCACAACTACCAACTCACTGGAGGGCGGGTGGGCGGTGCAGCACGACAGGGCATTGGGAGTGGCGCACGATCTCGGCGGCCACACTGCCGAGACGCAACCGCTCCAGACCGGTGCGGCCGTGGGTGCAGGAGAAGATCAACGACGCCTTCATGCGCTCGGCAAAGTCGACGATCGCACGCGAGGGGCGATCGCCGTGGAGCACGTCGTACTCGACTTCGTGACCAGTTTGGGCCTGGATCCGGTGCGCAATGCGGGCTGGATACGCCGACTCGGAGATGTCGCCAGTCAGACGCAGGTCGGGATCGATTACCTCCACCAGCCAAGGCACGGCGCCGAACTCGATCGCCCAGGCGGCGGCGATCGGCACGATCTTCTCGCCCGACTCGGATCCGTCGATCGGCACGACATAGGCACCGTCGAGCCAGCCTGCGTCGGCCGCCACATGCGGCCCGATCACGACTAGTGGCCCGAAGACGAGCCGCAACAACTCGGCGGCCGTGCTGCCCAGCACGGCCGCCGAGCGGCCGTGGCCGTGCGAGCTCAAAACCACCGTGGCGCCGGACACCGACTCGACATGGTTGGCGATTGCCCGCGCCACGGAGTCGCTGGCGAGTACCTGCGCGGTTGGATCGACGGCCAGTTGTCCGAGACGGTTTAGGCCGTCGCTCAGATCCACTTGGGCTGGGCCGACATCGGCAAGCCGATCGACGACAGTGACAACGTCGAGCTTTCCGTCGACGACAGACGCCATCCGCGCCGCGATCGGGACCGAAGCCCAGGACGCTGCCGAGCCGTCGACTGGCACAACGAGATGCTGAAACATGGCAACCTCCTTCGACCGACCATGTACCAATTCGATCGTCGCGTTGTCGCCCATGAGGGGACAGAGGCTTTCGACCCCGTAGGCCCGGGCAATTGACCGGTCAACGGTTGGCGTTGGCGCGTGCGATCCGACGCAGCGGCGGATCACTCTTCGGAGCCACCTTGCGAGGAGGCAGCTCACCCAGCAACTCGATGGTCGCCGCCGTCACCAACCGCACTGCCCGCTCGAACACCTCAGCGGTCGCCTCGGAGGTCTTTTGCACACCGCTGACCTTGCGGACGTATTGACGTGCCGCCGCTTCGATCTCATCGGGTGTGGCGCACGGCTCGAGCCCGCGCAGGGTGGTGATATTTCGGCACATGTCGCAACCGTAGGTCGATTACGACCAGCCCGAAACCGTCAGCTGGCAGCCGGGATCACGGCAAACACGCCCGACGCTGCCATGCACTCCTTGCCGGTCTGGTCGGTGACGATCCCATCGAGGTGGATAACCCGACGGCCGGCGCGCCTCACGGTCGCCGTGGCGGTCAGCGTGCCAGAGAAACACGGTGCGAGGAATCGCGTGTGGATATCGACCGTGGCGCACCAGTTGCCCTCGTCGAGCACACTCATCGTGGCGCCCCCCATCGCCGTGTCAACCATCGCGAACATGACAGCTCCGTGCACCGATCCGTGCGGGTTTATGTGGCGGTCGTCCACCACCAGCGTCGCCGTCGACTCGCCCTGGCCCGAGTCGATCGTGAATCCCAGCATCTCGCGCAGGGGAAATCTGGGCCCGTCGATCGTCTCATCGCTCACAACGACGACGGTAGCGGCGAGGAGCGCCGCACACCCGCCTCGGGATACCCGCATGAGCAGCAGCCGTGACGTAGCGTTGCCGCCCGATGCGTTGGCGCCGGCCGGAAGGCCTCTTGGTACTCGACGCATCGGTCGGCACCGAACTGGCCAGGCTGAACTTTCTCGAGGGATTCGCGCGGGCGGTCATGACCGGCGTGGTGCCGCTCGCAGCCTTCGAAGCATTGGGCTCGAAGGAGGCCGTGTCGTATGTGTTCATCGGTGGGGCGGTGATCACTGTGTTGTTCACGCTCAACGTCGGAGGCCTCGAAAGGCGGCTGCAGCGCAGGTGGGTCGTCACACTTGCCGCCGCCTTCTTGTTCATTGCCGCCGTACTTTTGGCCTTCGCCGACGGGCCGTTGTTCGTCGTCGCGATCGGACTCAGGTCGGCGGAAGCCTCGATCTTCTCCGTCTGTCTGTCGCTGTACATCATGGATTTCATCGGCAAACGCGATCTCACCGTTACCGAGTCGCGGCGAATCGTCTACACCGGTGTCGCTTGGTTGATTGGCCCGACGCTCGGTGTGTGGTTGTGGAGTCGCGGTTCGACCGTTGCGCCGTTCGCCGTGTCGGCAGTCGCCACACTCTTGATGATCGGCTACTTCTGGCGGCTGCGGTTCCACCACAACGCCGTCTTGATGACCCCCAACTCAGTGATTCCCAATCCGTTCGCCAACGTGATCCGGTACTTCCGTCAACGACATCTCCGGATCGCCTACGCGATCACGTTGAGTCGAGCGGTCTTCTGGGCAGCGTTGTTCGTCTATGGCCCGATCTACATCGTCGAAGCGGGGCTGCCGGTCTGGACAGCCGGGGTGTTCTTGTCATCGGCGAGCGCGATGTTGTTCGTCAGCCCCCTGGTCCGCCGCGCCGCCGACCGGCTCGGCTCGCGAACCGTGATCATCTCGGCGTTTCTGTTGATGAGCGCCAGCATGGTGGCACTCGCATTGTTGCCCACTCCGCAGCCGCTCGGGGTCGCCTTCTGGCTATCCGGGGCGGTTGGCGGTGCTGCGCTCGACGTATTGGGCAACATCCCGTTCATGCGCATGGTCAAGCCACGCGAACGAACCGCCATGACAACCGTCTTTTCGACCTGGCGCGAGGCTTCCTTTCTGGTCGCACCGCTGATCGCTGCGGTTGCGCTGGCGGCCGGCTCGTTCCGGATCCTCTATGTCGTGCTGGCGGGGCTGCTGGCCGGTGCGGCGGCCGCCACCTCGTACCTCCCGCGGCGGATCTGACGACGAAGACGCGGCGTTCAGTGCCGTGATTCTGAATACGACGATGGGCCAGAAGCCGAAGCGCGCTGGAAGTCCGCAGCAATATCGACTCGGGTCATCATTCCTCCCGGATCATCCTGCTCACCACCGTCCGCAAGCAGCGCAACAACGAACGCGCCTAGATCGCTCGCACTCGCCGAATCGCCGACGAATGTGCTCGGCTCAACCGGTAGAGGACACCACCATGGCCAACTACTCGCGCTGGGATGACATCAAGAAGCAACGCCCAGCCCCGGGCAACGAAACACGCGCCGGCATCGAGCAGGACTTCGCCCTCGGCAAGCTGATCTACGAGCTGCGTACCCAGGCGGAGCTCAGTCAGCGCGAACTCGCCGAACGCATGGGCACGACCCAATCAGTCATCTCACGGCTCGAAGAAGGCGGCGGCGCCCGAGACCGGCTCGACACGCTCGCCCGGGTCGCGACCGCGCGCGACCGACACCTCGTCGTGTCGTTCCCCGAGCACGTGCCGAAGCGACTCAAGGAGGCTGTCCAGGTCACCTGACATCGGACGCGAATCGACGGCAACTCAGGACGACGCCGTCGATCGAGGAGCGACAAGTGCAGCGGCGGCCGCTGCGGCTTCGGCGTGTTGGCCGGGCATCACGTGGGCGTAGGTATCGAGGGTGAAACTCAGCGCGGCGTTACCACGAAGGGAAGCGTCACATTTGACCGAGACGAGCAGATCATCTACCAGGTGTTTTATAGCGCCCCAGGTAGGAATCGAACCTACGACACACGGTTTAGGAAACCGATGCTCTATCCACTGAGCTACTGGGGCGGGGCCGGCGCGAAAGGTGGGAGAAAACCCGCTCGGTTCGTGGGTGCCGACGTTGACCCCCGATTCTAGGTGCGGGTGCGGCGGTTCGAGTCGACTACTGAGCCGTGTATTGATCGCCGCTACGCCGGTTCTGCGATCGCGGGCGCGCTTGAAGCCGGGTGGCCGTGGGAGGGGATGTTCAGGCCGCTGCAAGCGGTGTTGGTGGGTCGCTGCTGCGTTGTTTGTGGCAGTGCAGTGCGAGGCTGTTCATGCCGAGCGCGAAGGTCAGCAAGTTGAGGTGTTGACGCTCGTGTCCGATCGAGTGGGCGCGGCGCAGCCAAAGTGTGTCATCGAGTGCCCGGTTGATCGATTCGGCATCGCTGCGACACCGACACAACCCATCGAAGTCGGGGTCGCTGGCTGGAAGCGGGCGGATGTTCTCGGTGCGGTTGAAGCGTCGCTGTTTGGCGTCGTCGTTGGCGTGCAGTCTGACCGCGACCGTGCCGGCGCCGAGGTTGTCGGGGATCCGGTAGTCGTTGTACCAGCAATACTTGCCGTTCTTGTCGGCGTGATGTCGGTCGCGTCGTCCCGCGCGTGCTGTGGATCGGTCTGTCGCTGGCTCGGGCTGCGCAGGACGGGTCGATTGTCTCTGACTAGTTTGCCCGAACCGACGCTGACCAGTGCCCACCGGAGCGCACTACGCGCGCCTCTGGCCAGAAGTGGAATGATGATCTGATGGCAGACCAAGAGCGTTGGCAGGTATCAGACTCGACCGCCGAGTTGTACGAGCTACATGTTGCCTCATGGTTCGCGAAATGGGCGACCGACCTTGTGGAGCGGGCGGGCATCAAGACTGGGTCGACTGTCTTGGATCTTGGGTGCGGCACCGGCGTCGTCTCGCGTGCGCTCGGACCAGTAGTAGGCGCCGCCGGTGCGATCACGGCGTCCGATCTGAACGAGTCCATGCTCGCTGAAGCCGAGCGACTCGGCATCGAGAGTGCTCCGATCCAGTGGCGTCGTGCCGATGCCGAGAGCCTTCCCTTCGCGACAGACGAGTTTGACGCGCTGCTCTGCCAGCAAGCGCTGCAGTTTGTACCGAATAAGGGAGCGGCCGTATCGGAGATGCGACGCGTGGTACGCCCTGGTGGCATCGCGGCCGTCAGTGTTTGGAGCCGGCTCGAGGAAAACCCATATGTGGCTGCACTGGCGAACGGACTCGCCGCACATTTGTCGGAACCGGCCGGTGAGGTGATGCGTGCTCCGATGGGGTTTGGCGAACGCTCGAAACTCGAAGAGGTCTTCACCGGAGCTGGCTTCGTTTCGGTGGAAGTCGAACCTGTCGTCATCACACGCTCGCCGATCAACGCGATCGAGGCCATCGACGGAAACCTGCGTGCGCTGCCAATCGCCGAACGAATCGGAGCAATGCATCCCGATGCCTACAACGCCATGATCGATCAAATCGCTGACGAACTCTCGGACTACATCACCGATGGAACACTCACGATGCCGAGCACCTCGTTGGTTGCGATCGCGATGGCCTAGTAGAGCCGGGCCAATCTTGACGTCACCAGATCAGACAAATCCGTTCCCGAGGCACCAGAACACGACCGTCTGACCAGGTCAAACCCGATTTCCTACCGGCCCCACTGGGGCGAGGCCGCAACACACCAGCGTGCGGCGCCCTGCAGGCTATCGAGCCGAACACCGGTGGGTCACAGACCTCCCCCAGACCTCCGCAAGGGCGTCACTGCGCCGACGGCCAGAGACTTGTACCTCACATGTTGGGCGGTCGGACCGACTCAGGTGCTGACGCTCCAGGCCAAACACGGCGAGCTGTCCGGAACCGGCGAAACATGGCTGCTTCAGCAAGGCCCCTGGACAAGACTGTCGAGATGGCAAGTGCCGGCGCCGATGCGGATACAATTCTTTGGGCCGAGCTCGCTGACCGGGGAGTTCAAGATATGTCTGAACTCGAATCACCGCAGATCGTGGCATTGGCTTCGCGATACGCGCTTTGGTTGCCCGTGGACACCTACCTCAGAGCTCCGTGGCTTGCCCGTACGCGATCCGCAAACTCCGAAACCGGACCGATGAACGAGCGCCCGGTCCGAAGCGCGATCTATGGGGCATGCCCGACGAGCAGGGGTACTTCGCTGACGACAACTCGCTGATCAAGGGAGTCGTGAAGAATCTGGCCGCCTCCCCCGGCGATCCTTACCAAGACAGCAGAATCGGCAAGGGTCTCGTCTGTTGTCACGTGTGGCCCGCGACGACAGGCGATCCGTTGCTGTTCTCGTTCGTACCGAATCTCGCGTGGTTGCCGAAGAGTCTTGCCCCGTACTCCGATGCCCACCTGGCTGGACCACCCCACGAAGTCCACGAAGTGTTGAAGGCAACCTCTGCTCGGCGCTACCGGTCGGCTCGTCCGGGCGTTGGGCGTGAGCGCTCCGAACGAGCATGGGAACGGCTTCCCGACGCAACCGCGGCGGGGCCCCAAGAAAGCTACGAATTCGCCGCGGGCGACCGAGTGGTCTTACTCGTTGAGGACCGCGTCCAGAAGATGATCAACTTCCTAGAAGCGACGCTGGATGACGCAGCGCCACCGCCCAGGAGATTCAGCAAGCGATACCACTCAGGCATCGGCGGCCGAATCGATCGGACGGTCTGGCCAGTGCAGGACGCAGTCTCCGCAGAGGCGCGATACGCGCTGATTGCGGAGCTCCGGGCTTGCGTGGAGCGTTCAGCGGACGTCTCGATCAGTACGAGTATCGAAGTCGATCGTTGAACCCGAGACTCGATGATCTATTCGCTGTCCAACGCGCCGCCGCTGGCGTACCGTAGGGCATCGCACCGTTCCCCGATCATCGATGCAATCAGGTCGCTGCCGCCGGCAGCACGGTCGAGCGCGACGCCGCGGCGGGTGCTCCCGCGCCGGTCTGGGTTGTGACGCGAATCCCCGATGACGGCACACTCCGTCGGCTCGCGGGATGGAACGATGGCTCGCGATAGCCGGCAGCCGGCGATGCGTCGGATCGTCGGCACCACCGCGCCGATCGGTGTGCTGGTCGCGGCCCTCACGACCTTCTCGTCGCCGACTGGAACCGTCGACGCTCAGGACCCGTTCGAGCCGGCCGAGATCGTGTCACGGCTCCCGAACGACAACGGTCCGATGCCGAACGGAGCCGAGCGGGCGTCGATCTCCAACCTCGGCCACATCCTGTCGTTTGCATCGAGCTTCACCTTCAACGTTGCGCCCGAGATCTGGCATCGGGATCGGCCGAACTCCACCACCGGTCCGCCGACCCCGATCATCGGCCAAAATCCTGGGCTCAGTGACGACGGGTGCGTCATCGCGTACAACGGGGATCCGGTCGCCGAGTTCACGTTTGCCCTGATGACGATCAATCGGTGTGCCGGTGGCGTCTCGACGCAGGTAGCTACGAATGGGTCGGGATTCGTCGCACCTCGGCCCAGTCTCAACGCCGACGGCACGGTGATCGCATTTCCGAGGCGCACGAATGCGCTGGTGTGGCGTCAGAACGGGGCGAGCGTCACGGTCAACGCTCCCCTCTCCGGGTACATCATCGGCGAGGTCGCGCTGTCGAGCGATGGCAATGTCCTGGCTTTCGTCGCCGGACGGTCGAATGGCACGGGCGGTGTCGACTCGTCGACGACCAACATCTGGGTTGCGGACGTGCCGGCAGGGGTGACAAATCCATCGTCGACGATCATCTCGCAGACGCCCAGTACCGGAGCGCTCCAGAACTCGTTCGATCCTTCGATCTCCGCTGATGGGCAGCTGGTCGCGTTCCGGCAGACGGCCGGGATCTTCGTGGGGGATCGGACGACCGGTTTCGCAACGTCGGTCGTGCCCGGAGGTGGCCGGCCGGCGATCAGCCGTGATGGGCAGTACCTGGGATTTGAGATCTTCTCCGGCGACAATTCCGACGTCTTCATCATCCAGACATCGGATCGTTGGGCGTCGGCCAGCCCACCCGAACTCGTCAGCTATGCCCGGCCCGGCGCGTCGACGTTCCACCTCGAAACCGACGCCGTCGTGTCGGAGCACGGCAGGTGGGTCGCCTGGTCGACCGGGGAACCCGACGACTTCGTGCAGGATCCGCTGTTCCCACAGTCCCTCTCGTTCCCCCAGAGCGACGCCATCCTGATCCGTCAGCGGCGTCCGGTGCTGAGCGTGCAGAGTCTCGATTTCGGCCTGCGTACCTCGCCGGCCACACTGCAGTCGACGGTCACCAATGTCGGTCCGTCGGGTTGGCGTGTGACATCGATCGCCGCAAATGGCGAGTTCGACGTGGCCACCGAGAACTGCCCCTCGGTGCTACAACCCGGCCAGAGTTGCAGGGTCGATGTTCTCTTCAGCGCCGCCGGCGATGGGGCGAAGTCGGGGACGCTGACGGTTCGCGACGACTCGTACCCCGGAGTTCCTCTGGCGGCGACGGGCTCGCTCGTCGGTGTCAGCGACGGGGGGCCCCCGACGACCCCTCCGCGCCAGAGCACGACGACCACCGTGCCGGCGTCGGTCGGTCTGTCGATCACGCCGAACCCGGTCACGTTTGATGAGGCGGTCGTCGGCCAACCTGCTGCGAGCCGTGCGGCCACGGTCGTCAACATCGGGCAGGTGCCGGTGACTGTTCAGACGGTACTGCTATCCGGCATCGCGGCGGGCGACTATGCGGTGAGCGTCGACGGCTGCACCGGCGAGACCTTGGCCGTCGGTGGCGACTGCCAACTGACGCTCGGGTTCGTGCCGAGCGACGCCGGCGACCGGGTGGGCACGTTGATGGTGAGCGGAAGCGGTTCGGCGTCCGCGAGCACGTCGTTGCGCGGCAGCGGCCGGTTCGACGCGGTGCTCGAGCTGACGCCCGGGGTCGCGGCAGGCGGCCAGGTGGTCACGCTGGTCGGTTCGGGGTACCCGGTCTCGACCGCTGTCACGCTGTCGCTCGGCGGATTGTCGACGGTGATCGCCACCACCGATCCCAACGGTGGGTTCATGGTCCCGTGGCTCATCCTGTCCGGCACGCCGCAGGGTGAGCTGCTTGGTGACGACGTCGCGATCATCGGACGCTACGACGCCGACCCGGCGCCTCTCCTCGTCGTCGGGACGCCGATGCGACCCCAGTCGACGGGGATGCTGAGGAACACCCAGCGACGCTACCTCTCGCGCTGACGACACACTGGCTCGCTACCGGCGGAGCCGCACCGCGTCGTTCAGCGTCTCCCAAGACACGTTCCAGGTTGTCAAGTCCTGGTCGCCAACCGGACCATTTCGATCAACGATTTGAGTCGAACCCGTTCCAAAGTGATTCAGTAGGGCACTGTTGCGTTGACAGATCGTGCGTGGGTCGTAGCGTGCCCGGGTGATTCGTCGATGAAGCCTACGTCCGCGTCGGCGGCGTCTGGCGGTACGTGTACCGCGCCGTCGACCAGCACGGCCAGGTGATCGACGTCTACGTGTCGAAGCGGCGCAACGTCCCAGCGGCGACCAGGTTCTTCGAAACGATGCTGGCCGGTCGCGAACGACCGCGCGAGATCACCACGGATCTGGCCGCACCCCTGCTGCGCGTCGTCGACGAACTTCTCCCCGACGCTCTCCACGACACCACGCAATATGCGAACAACCGGATCGAGTGCGATCACGGACGACTCAAGGCACGGCTTCGCCCGATGCGAGGTCTGCGGACCGACCGGACCGCCACGGTCGTGATCCGCGGTCACGCGTTCATCCAGAACCTTCGACGAGGCCACTACCAACTCGGCGTCGAAGCCCGCCACGACCGTCTACGCATCGCGGCAGCGTTCGATGAGCTCACCACCGTGATCTGAACAGTCATCCAGCACCTCGCAGGTCGGCCGCGCCCTTCGATCGATCGACGCAACAGTGCCGGCTACGGTCCGAGGAGTGCTGCCGGGACGACTCCGATGCCGTCACTGCGACGGTACGCCTCGGTGCCCGTCGTCACGACGAACGAGTCCAGCAGCCGATCGCCGAGCTCTTCGGCCAGCCACGCCAGATGCCGCACGTCACTACCGCCGACGGACTGATCCAGCTTCACCTCGATCGCCACTACCGCACCGTCGTCGCGTTCCACGATCAGATCGACCTCATGCTCGCCGGCCCGGGTACGCAGATGCGACACCCGGCACTCGCATGCCTGAGCAAACACGCGCACTGACAGTGTCACCAGCGATTCGAACAGTGCTCCCAGGAACGTCCCGTCGCGTGGCACCGCTGGCGTCACCTCCTTACCTGACAACAATGTGTCGCGTGTGGCACCAACGAGCCGTGCAGCAAGCGCCGGGTCGGCAAGGTGGTGCTTCGGGCTCTGCACCAGTCGGGACATATGGCTCGCCGAAGTCGACCACGACGGCACCGGGTCCACGATCCAGATCCGCTCGAGCGTGTCGCGGTACGGCAGGGTGGTTGACTTTGCCGGCTTGTCGCCCTCACCTGACGTTGCCGCATCCCGAATCGTCTCGTACGACGCCGTCGATGACGTCGCCGCCGCGTACGCCGTCAGCCACCGCTGCAACGCCGCCGGGTTCCGTACCTGATGACCGGCTTCTTCGAAGTCCCGGTCGATGACCAGCCGCAGGTATCCGTCGAGTAGTTGGCGGCGTGCTCGGCCCGTCGCCCGACGGATGCCGGGCAGGCCGCTCGCCAGCATTTCTTCGACGTAGTCCTCCAGCCTGATGTCGGTCGTGCCCGAGAGCTTCGGTCGCCCACCCTGACACAACGCGGCCAAACTGACGGTCGGCTCCCCCACGCCTCGCTCGCACAAGGTCAGTGGGCGCATCCGCATTGGCACGATCCGTCCCGCCTCCGAATGTGTCGCCGGCGCGTCCGGTGACGCCGACCCCGTCAGTAGGAAGTGGCCTGGGGCCAGGTCGGCGTCCACCGCCCGGCGTACTTCGTCCCATACGAACGGCAGCCGCTGCCACTCATCAATCAGCACCAGAGGGTCCGCAGCCGCCAGCCGCGACGGATCCGCCGCGACGATCTCGGCAACCTCCGGTCGGTCCAGCGTGAAGACCGTCGCGGCTCGTTGCGTGGCCGTCGTCGTCTTCCCGACGCCTTTCGGGCCATCGATGCTGAGGGCCGCCAACCCGCTCAACAGCTCGTCCAGTTCGTCGTCCAGCACCCGTCGGCGATACCCGTCACTACTGTCTGCCATAGTCTTACGCTACCGTTTGCCGAACCATTACACTACCATTTGCCGAACCATTACACTACCGTTCCGATGTCAGTCAGCAAAAGCCGGAGCACTGAGATCGGGTATGAAACGTTGGGCGTGTCAGCGAGTGAAAAGTCACATGGCTCGGAGAGTCCGCGTTCGCTCTGAACGCAACACTCGCGGTGCCCGGCCTACCGCTCGACTTGGTCGAGGAAATGCAAAGTGCTCTCGACGCGATTCGCGAGGGCTTCCGTCGCGTGGCACGGAGCCAACATTCTGACCGCGCCATATCTGTAGATATTCCGGTGATCGGGGCCAGATGATTATCGGACGCACGATATGGGTAGATGCGATGCGGCGCGCACCGTGACGATGAGGCGGTGATTCTGCGGGGCGTTATGCAGCTTGTCCTGGGTCGCCAGCGAGGTGGCGGCGCCCCTAGTGGAGTCAGCGCGGCTGTGGGAGGCTTCGCAGGCTTTCGTCCGGGGGACGGAAGCACAAACGGAAGCACAAGGGGAATCTCGATGTACACGAATCTTGGTCAGGTGATGCCGCTCGGCGCAGCGAAGTACGGTGATCGTGTTGCGCTGGTTTTTCGGGGCGAGGAGTTCACGTACAACCGCCTTGACGAGTTGACGGCGCGACTGGCGAACGGCCTGAACGGTCTCGGCGTATCACAAGGCGACCGCGTGACGCTCTACTCGCCGAATCGGTGGGAGTGGATCGTCAGCTACTACGCGGTTTTGCGCTTGGGGGCTGTGATCAACCCGATCAACGTGATGCTGACACCCGAAGAGGTCGTCTTCGTGACGAAGGATTGTGGGGCCAAGGTCTTGCTCGCCTCGGTCGACAAGGGCACCCCGATCATCACTTGCCAGTCGGGAACGCCGCTCGAGCACATCGTCGTCTTCGGCGACGACACTCCTGACGGCGCCACCTCGTTCGATCAACTGATGGACGACAACAGCGCCGAGCTCCCCGAGTTCGAGATCGATCCGATGGCGACATCGACGATCGGCTACACGAGCGGTACGACAGGTCACCCCAAGGGCGCGATGTTGAGCCATCACGGGATCGTGCTCAACAGTGCTCTCACCAGCAACCTGCACGCCCGAACTGGCGAGGACGTGTGCTACTCGGCGCTGCCGTGTTCGCATGTGTACGGCAATGTCGTGATGAACGGGGTCTTCTTCTTGGGCGGCAGGCTGATCCTGAACGACCGCTTCGATGCGGTCGACACGATGGGCTTGATCGAGCAACACCGGGTCACCATCTTCGACGGTGTGCCGACGATGTACTTCTTCATGCTCGCCGACCCGAAGTTCGACGATTTCGATCTGTCTTCGCTGCGCTTGTGCGCGGTCGGCGGCCCGAGATCGTCGAGGAGGCCGAGTTGATTCTCGAGTCGCTCCCGCGCTGCCGTCAGATCGCCGCCGACAGGAAGCGGCACGACGATGTGGAAGCGGCTGAAAGGTTCAAGCGCCACTCGACGCTCCAACTCGGCAGCGAGGGCCTGTCCACCGAGCGACTGGTTGCCCACGACGATGATCCGCCGCCCGACCCTGCTTCGTCTCTGCACCACCGGAGCGAGCCACCCTGGTTCGAGTCTTTCCAATGCCAGTTCGTCGCTGCGTGACCGCACGATGTCGGCCCGGGTGCAGATGCCCACGATCACGCCGTCGTCAATCACCGGTATATGAGTCACGTCTTCCTGGGCCATCACCTGCATCGCATCGACAAGGCTCGCTTTGGGGCCGACCCTTACGAGATCAGACGACGTGACTTGCGACACCGGCGCGTCTCTCGGATGTTCCTCCGTCAGCAAGTCGCGACGGGTGACCATGCCGAGGCATCGCCCTTCGGCATCGACGACCGGAAAGGCACCATGATCGCCACGCAGGATCCGGTCAGCCACGTGGCCAACGGTGTCATCGGGTGAGACGCTGTCGACCAAACGATTCATCACGTCGGCCACCGCCGTGGTCCGCAGCGAGTCGGCCACGAGCTCGTTGCCAACCCGAATCCCTCTGCGGGAGAGCTTCTCGGTGTAGATGGTCTCGTCCGACAGGACGCTGAACACCAACGCCGACAACACGGTGGCCAGCATCAGTGGCAGCACCACCTCGAAATCGCGGGTGATCTCGAGCACGAACACCATGGCGGTCAGCGGTGCTCCGGTCGCGGCACCAAACACTGCCGCCATCCCCACCATGGCGAAAGCTCCCTCCGAGATGTTGAGCCCGGGAATGATGTGGAGGGCGATGATGGCGAAGACCCCGCCGAAGCTGGCACCCATCAGCAGCACCGGAGCGAGCGTTCCACCCGATGTGCCTGACCCGAGCGCGACCCACCACGACACCATCTTGGCCACGAGCACCGCCGCGAGCGGGATCAGCGTGAGCTGGCCGGCGAGCACGTCGTCGATCACGTTGTAGCCGACACCGAGCGAACGCGGAACGAGCAGGCCGATTGTTGCGAACACCAGCGAACCGATCAAAGGGTGCCAGAAGATCGAGATCCGGGACGAACGGAAACTACGTTCCGCACGGAACAGCCCACGGGCGATGACGACGGCGACCAGTCCGCTCATGAGTCCGAGCACGGCATAGACGGGAAGCTTGTCCAACCCGGCGTAGTCGTGCCGCGGGGCGTCGAAGAGTGGCCCGTTCCCGAACACGGCCGAGTGGATGCCGCCTGCGATCGATGTCGCCACCGTGAGCGGAATCAGTGATCGCACTGAGAGCTCGAACAGCAACAGTTCGATCGCGAGCAGGATCGCGGCCAAGGGCGCGCCGAATGTGGCGGCCATCCCGGCCGCCGCCCCGGAGGCGAGCAGGATCTTGCGTTCCGACGGCGTGACCTTGAGGATCTGGCCGGCGAGCGAGCCGATCGCACCGCCCGTGACGATGATCGGACCCTCGGCTCCGAACGGGCCACCAGTGCCGATCGCGATAGCTGCGGTAAGCGGTTTAGCGATCGCCGTTCGCGGGGCGATACGGCTGTCACGACGCAGCACCGCCTCCATAGCCTCGGGGATGCCATGCCCACGAATGATCGGAGCCACCCTGGCGATGATGGCGATGATCAGTGCACCGATCGCTGCGGCGATCGGAAGCCGTGGCGATGGGTCGAGATCTGAGATTGGGGGGATGCTCCCCCAGGCGACGTCGCCATAGAACACGATGTGGGTGATCAAACTGATGGTTCGAATCAGTAAATAGGCGGCGCCGCCCGCCGTGAGACCGACGGGCACGGCCAAGCCGACGAGAAGCAGAAGCCGACGCGTCGAAGGCGTCAGCCGAGTATCAAGCATTCGACACTCCGTCACTCCCAATGCCGGCGTGGCGATCGTGCCGTCGTTTGACATGGCTGTGAGCATGGGCGATCGCTGCATCGAGATCGGTAAAGACGTGCTTTGGGTCTGCCAGGCGGTCGATCACGCCGACCTCGCGGAGGATGCGCAGATGCTGTGACCTCGGGCCCTTGATGAGCACGGTGATGCCGCGCCCTTGGAGGTCGTCGATCGTTTCTCCGAGCGCCTGAGCCCCGGTCGCGTCGAGCATCTGGAGGTCGGGAAACCGGAGGATCACCACCTCCACGTTGTCGACCGCGGTGAGCTCGTGGAGGAACCGCTGGACGGCGCCAAAGAACAGTGCCCCATCGAGACGGTAGGAGATGATGTGATCGTGGTGCAGCGATGCGGCCGTGTCGGAGTCGATCAGCGGCAGCGGCTCGGCGATCATCGTCGACGTGCGCGCGAGGTGTCGCAGAGCGAGCACGGCGGCGGCCGCCATGCCGACCTCGACTGCAAGGATCAGATCGAAGGCAACCGTGATGAGCGCTGTGACCGCTAGAACGATTGCGTCAGATCGAGTGGCGCGCACCACGGCTCTGACGTTGTGGACGTCGACCATCCGGAACGCCGTGACCATCAGAACCCCTGCGAGCGCCGCCAATGGGATTTCGGCGACCAGACCCGAGCCGGCGAGTACGACCCCGAGCAGCACCAACGCGTGAACGATCGCAGCGACCCTGGTGCGGGCGCCGGCCTTGACGTTGACGGCTGTCCGCGCGATCGCTCCGGTGGCGGGCATCCCGCCGAACAGGGGTGAGGCGATATTTGCCAAGCCTTGGCCGATCAGCTCGCGATTGGCGTCGTGTCGTCCTACGCCGGCCATCCCGTCGGCAACCTTCGCCGACAACAGGCTCTCGAGCGCACCGAGGGCGGCGACCGCCAACACCGCTCCGGACAGATCGGACGCCAGCGTCATCGAGAACGTCGGCAACGAGGGGGCCGGCAACGAGTTGGGAAGTTCACCGATGACGGCCACATCAAGATCGGCGAGTCGAGCGACAAGCGTCGCCGCAACCACGCCAAGCAGCGACACCGGCATACCACGGTGAAGCCGCGGGCCGACGACCATGATCGCCACCACGAGGGCGACCAGAGCGATCGCCCACCACAGACCGGCACTGTCGATGGCATCGATGACCGCACGGGCAGCTACCACGGCCGTGTTCTCGCCGTGCGGCTTGGGTACACCCAACGCGGCCGGCACCTGCTGCAGGAAGATGATCACAGCAATACCGAGCGTGAAACCCTCGATGACGGGCCACGGTATGAAGGCGAGAAATCGGCCGAACCCGGCGAGCCCGGCGGCGAGGATGACAAGGCCGGCGAGCAACCCCACCAGAAACACGGCCTCGACCCCTTGCCGGGCCACGATCGGTACGAGCACGACGGTCATCGCACCGGTCGGGCCCGACACCTGCACGTTGGACCCGCCGAACACTCCGGCAACGAGGCCGGCAACGATTGCGGTGATCAGACCAGCGTCGGCACCGAGCCCGGAAGTGATGCCGAATGCAAGCGCAAGCGGAAGCGCCACCACTCCAACGGTTACACCCGCCACCACGTCGCCCCGCCACGTTCGTCGAAGGTCGGCATAGTCGGCCCGTCCGGGGAGCAACAGGCGGAGCCGCTGCGCCGCCCCTTGGCCAGGTTTATCCGCGGCAACCGGTTGGGCCGGCGCCCCGTTGGATCCGCTCACGACGACGCCTATCCGTTCTCGAGTCCGGCCAGGAGGTCCCTGGTCTCGGGCAGCGATGCGATCAACAGACGTCGAGCTGCACCGAGCAATTCGACCAACTGCGGGTCCTTGATCGAATAGAACACAGTCGTTCCTTCTTTTCGGGTGACAACGAGCCCGGCCCGGCGAAGCACAGCCAGCTGCTGTGACAGATGGGCCGGTTCGATCCCGACCTCGGGTTGCAACTCCGATACCGACCGTTCGCCGTGAGCCAACACCTCGAGTGCCCGAATCCGAGCCGGATGGGCGAGCGCCTTGAAAAGCTCGGCCTTGATCTCGAACACCGGTGTCTCAGCCTGAGGGTTCACGCTCGGCATCATAACTAGAAGTTTCGCTATATTCGATATTTACAATATAACGATATTTCTACTCAAGTTTAGTGATCAGCGCAAACCGGCGACAATCGAAACCGATCGCCGACGGCACGCTTCGATCCCTGCCACTGCAGTAGGTGGAATCGGCGTCGCCGACGGAGCGAAACCCGGATAGACAACCCGACTGTCGACCATCTGGCAAAGCAGTATGGGATCGACCGAGGAGGTAAACGAGCCATCGGCCTGCTCGGTGAAACGCACTGCGGCCATCAATCCGTCGAGGGTGCGCAGGTCGCTGAACCGGCCGCGGCCGGGTATGCCCATAGCAGACACGAAGTTGCCAAGGCTCCAAAACACTGGGGTTCCATTCACCACCTCGACGGGCTGGACCGTGTGTGGCCCATGGATCACGATCAGATCGACGTCCGAACCGGCGATGACCGCCTGAACCAGCGCCCGGTCATCGGGGACCGGTTGCGTCTGCATCTCCACGAACACGTGGAGGTTGACGATCACGACCTCCGCACCCAGTCGGCGAGCCTGATTCGCGCCGGCGATCACGTCGGTACTGGACGCGGCGCGGTTGAGTCGCCACGAATCTCCTGGAAAACCCGAGTTCGAGTTCAGGGCGAACGAGATGTGGGCGATGCGAGTCCCACCAATGTCGAACACAGCGACGGAGGCCTCGGCAGGCGAGCGCGCCGTTCCGGTGTGCGAGATGCCGGCCGTGTCGAGCGCCGCCAGCGTCGACCCGATTCCGGGTTCGCCGAGATCCCACGAATGGTTCGATGCTGTGCTGCAACGGTCGAATCCGACTCGCCGAAGATCGGCGGCCAACTCGTATGGCGCGGCGATCAGGGAACTGCCGTACGGCCCGCGCCCCATAAAGCCGTACTCCGCGCCCGGCTCAGAGATCGGCGTTTCCATGTGACAGATCGCCAGGTCGGCGGAGCCGATGATCGGCGAGATCGGCGCCAACAACGGGCCGTGGTCGACCCTCACACCCGGCGCCGCAAACGCGGCGGCGGCCTGATTCACCCGGTGTTCGGACAACCAGTCGCCGACGGCGACCACGGAGAACGAGCGAGGCGGTGTTGTGAGCCGATCTGCTTGCCGACGGACTGCGGCGCCGGAAGCGCCGAGCCCGTGCGCGGTGCCAGCGACGCCGACGAGCAAAACCATCACGGCAATCAAGCGACCACCTTTCACCTTTGGATCGTAGAACACCAGCTTCTCTCAGCGCTGAACACGTTCGCCGCGACGCGCACCGCCGAGAGTGTCGTAGCCTCCGTCAGGTGTTCAACAACATCTCGAAAATTGCGATCAGCACCGGCGGCGGCGACGCGCCCGGGCTCAATGCCGTTATCCGTTCGGTGACCCTGGCCGCCCGCAACCGCGGCTGGGACGTCGTGGGCATCCGCGACGGTTTCAACGGGCTGATGTTTCCCGACGAGTATCCTCACGGCGGTCTCGTCGACCTCTCGCGCGAGGCCGTTCGCGGTATCTCCCACCTCGGAGGGACAATTATCGGCTCGACCAACAAGGGCAATCCGACCGCTTACCCGACCGAGCAGGAGGACGGCTCATTCGTCGAGGTCGACCGCTCCGAGGAGCTGATCGGCCGATTCCACGACGCCGGAATCGATGCCCTCATCACGGTCGGCGGCGATGGATCGCTGACGATCGGCAACCACCTGTTCCAGAACGGACTGAGGGTGATCGGCGTACCGAAGACGATCGACAACGACCTCGACAAGACAACCGCAACATTCGGATTCGACACCGCCGTCGACTTTGCCACCGAGTGCATCGACCGATTGTTCGTAACGGCCACGTCGCATGGTCGCATCATCGTGGTCGAGGTCATGGGACGCTACGCCGGCTGGATAGCCCTGCACTCAGGCATGGCGGCCGGGGCACACGGCATCCTGATTCCGGAGATCCCGTACGACCTCGAACCGATCGCGGCCACGATCAGGCAGCGCGAAGAGCGCGGTGCGAAGTTCTCGATCGTCGTCGTCGCTGAAGGCGCGGTTCCGATCGATGGCGAACTTTCGACAAAGGGCCAAACCATTGGCCAGGCCGTGCAACTGGGTGGCATCGGAACCAAGGTGGCACAGCGACTCGAAGCACTCACCGGCAAAGAGAGCCGCTGCGTCGTGCTCGGTCACCTGCTTCGCGGCGGGCCTCCGACATCGCTCGATCGCCTGCTCGGCCTGCGCTTCGGCGCCGCCGCCGTTCGGGCCTTGGAGATCGGTCACAATGGCGTCATGGTTGCCCTCGACCCCCCGAATGTGACCTACGTTCCGCTGGTTGGTGCGACACAGCGGATGAAAACCGTTCCACTCGACGGGGACACAATGACGACCGCACGCGATCTCGGCATCAACTTCGGCGACCAGATGCCCTGAAGGGCCCGGCGAGCTTTCGAACGCCGGACCCCGCTGATCGCACCAACCGAACTCTGCCCTACAAGACGTCGGCGGTAACCGGCAAGACCGTGGGTGTTTCGGTGATGGTACGAGTGACCTGATCGGTCCTGGCTTTGTTGGGAAGCAGCCAGGCCGCCAATGCGACCGCGAAGGCAAGAATCGCGGCGCTCAGCCAGAATCCGCTGTTCATCGCGTCGATGAACGCCGTGCTGGCGCCTTGGAACGTGGTCGCGCCGACCTCTGCCGGAAGCGCCGGAATGGTTGCGGCGACTGCTCCGATGCCTTCCTTGGCCGATTCGAGCACATCGAACGGCACCTGACCGGCCAATTGGTTCTCAACGTTGGACCGGTAGATGCTCGAGATGAACGTTCCGACGACGGCGACGCCGAGGGCAGACCCGAGCTCGCGTGCGACATCGTTGACCGCTGACCCGACCCCGGCGTCTTCGACCGGGACCGACGCCATGACCATGTCGGTCAAGGACGGCATTCCCAACCCGAACCCGAACCCGAACAGCATGATGACGGCGATTTCGGTGGTGGCGGACCAGTCGGCGGAAACACCGGTCAAGATCACCACGGCGGCGGTCATGATCGCCACCGCCAGCATGACGATCCGCTTCGGTCCGACCATCTGAGCCAGCTTCGGCGCCGCGGCCGAGGCGAGAATGATCGCCCCCGCATTGGGCAGGATCAGTAGCCCGGCTTCCAAGGGGCTCTTGCCCTGCACGATCTGGAAGAACTGGGTGAGGAAGAAGAACGTGGCCGGCCCGGCGAAGAACATCATCCCCAGGATCAGCACCGAACCCGTGAAGTCGCGGTTCTTGAAGAACCTCAGCGGCAACATCGGATCGGCGGCTTTGGTCTCAACATAGACAAACAGAGCGAGCAAGCCGGTGGCGATGGCGAAGCTCGAGATGATCAACGGCGAACTCCAACCTTGTTCTGCACCCTGGATCACAGCGAAGACGAGCGTCGAGATACCGAGTGTGGCTGTGATCGCCCCAGGGACGTCGAGACCGACGTGACCGGGGTCGCGTGATTCCTTTACGACGAATTGGCCAATCAGCGCGACGGCGATGATCGGAATGTGGATCCAGAATGCGGCTGACCAATCCCAGCGGTCAACGAGATAGCCACCGACCGCAGGACCAAAACCGATACCCACACCACCGACCGCGGTCCAGATCGCGATCGCCTTGCCGCGCTCATCACGTTCGAACGTATTGGTGACGATGCTGAGGGTGGCCGGGAGCACGAACGCCGCGCCCAAGCCCTGGATCGCCCGGCCGATCACCAGGGTGGTGACATCGCCGGACAACGCACCGACCACCGATCCGACCCCGAACACGACCAGCCCTACCGTCATCCAACGTCGCCGTCCGAAGCGGTCGCCGATGGAGCCGGCAAACATCAGCAGGCCCGCCAGCGCCAACACGTAGGCGTCGACGATCCACTGCAGCTGTGACGTCGATGCGCCAAGGTCGAGTGAGATCGCCGGGAGGGCGGTGTTCACGACGGTCAAGTCGAGGAACACGATCAGTGTGCCGAGCGACATCACTGCCAGGATCAGCCAACGGCGCGGATCTCGTTGCTCGTGTTCGATATTCGGAGGATTCTCATTCTCTGCCAACACTGGTCTCTCCTTTGGATCTGGCTCGTCCATTGAGGACCAAACCGTTGCGTCCGACCATTAAAGGACCGATCGGTAGTAAATGTCAAGGATTTACTACCGAGAGTTCCAATATTCTTTCGAATGTGCCATAATGGTGACGTGAGCGAAACCGACACCAAACCCCGCGGACGCCCGCGGCTGTTCGACGAAGAGGCCGCGCTCGACGCGCTGACCGCGTTGTTCTGGGAGAAGGGTTATTCGCAGACCTCGATGACAGACCTGGTCGAAGCCAGTGGCGTCCACAAATCGAGCCTCTACAACACGTTCGGCAGCAAGGACGAGCTGTTCGCCAAGATCCTGCGCCGCTACCTGACAATCCGGATGGACAGTTTGTCGTCGGTATTCGACTCTGCGGGTCCGGGAATCGAAGGAATCCATGCCGCCCTTGAACTCATCAGAACCGATGTCATCTCGGGCAGCAGCCAAAACGGCTGCATGCTCGTCAACAGCTCGACCGAACTGTGCGGTTCGACCGCTGGGTTCGAAAGTTTCGGGGCTGAGTACCGTGCCGCGATGCGCGACCGCATCCGAGTTCTGATCAGCCACGCCGAGCCAAAGGGGTGCACCGACCCCGATCTGACCGATCAACGGACCGATTTGTTCATCACGTTCATGTTCGGCCTCAACGTCACAGTGCGAGGTGGTGCCGACGAGTTCGAAATCGGCCGGGCGATCGACGCCATGCACGCCGCCGTCGACACCTGGCAACGCTGAACCGGCGTGCCACGGTGAGTCAACTCGCCAGCCGTCCGACCCAACGTCGACGGCGGATCAGCCTGGGCGTCGGCCTGATTCGGTCGCGAGGGCGACTTCCTCGACCAGAGACCACTGCCAGTTTCCGACGGGACCGGCAGCAATCCGGTTGGCCGCGACGGTGCTGAGCGCCTGGTCGGGTGAGGCACCCAACATCATCATCAGGCAAACGGCCATCGTGCCCGCCCGACCCTGCCCGAGGGCACAGTGCATCACGACACCTTCGCCAGCCTCGAGCCTGCGGACGATCATCTGTAGGAACGGCATCGTGGCGTCGGCCGACTCGGCCCGAAAATCGTTGATCGGGAACCACAGCGCGCGTCCGGCCTTGTTGGTGCGCAGCCATTCGACATAGGTCGGATACCGGGTTTCGAGTTCCTGGATCGGGAGCAGACACACAACCGTCGTGGCGCCGTCGGCGTATGCGAGGGCAGCATCGGGATCGCGGGCGATGTCGTCACGGCCACACAGCCACAACGACCCGTCGGTGCCGGCCAGCGGGATTCGGTCGATGCTCACGGCGCAGGACGATGCAATACGGCCCACGTCGGCCGCACGTCGACATACCGATCCTCGACCGTTGCCTGGCCGTCGACCACCAGGCTGTAGCCGTCGGAGTGCTCGGCAGGTGGGAACACCATCGACACGCTTGGGCGGTCGACGGCGTTTCGACACGCCCGCCCGCCACCTGCGTCGAACCGCAGGCGCCGATCGTCGCCTTCACCTGTAACGGTGGGCCGCAGCGCCAGCAGATGTGAACGGTGATCGACCGACACGGTAACCAGATACCCGAACCCCCAGCGGCCGACGTCGACGAACAATTGGTCGATCGAAACCTCGATACTCATGCGGGAAACCGTAGTCGTCGGCAACGGACGGCGCCCGGAAAGGTGCATGACCTTTACGTTCGGGGTCAGCGATGTTCGAGCCCGAACCACGGTTTGGCATGCAGATCGGCCTCGAAGATCGAACGGTCCTGTTGGTCGCTGATCTCGACGGCGGCAGCCCGACGGTAAGCCTCTCGGGCCTCGTCGAGGCGGCCGAGACACGCCAACGCTCTCGCACGCGCCTCATACGTGTACCCGTGATCGAAATCGGCGGCGTCATGGGCAGCCTCAGAGGTGAACGCCAGGCACTGATCGGCATGACGCAGCGCAACGTCACCATCGCCGAGCACCACGTGGGCGCGTGAAACCAACCATGCCGCTCGGGCCTGATTGATCGTCGTCGCCCCCGTCGCCCGGCGCCAGTGGTAGGCCGAGGCGTAGGCCCGCTGCAATAGGTCGTCGGACTCGTCGGCGTTGTGGGCTCGCCCATCGAGCAGCTGCCACGCCGAGTTGTGGGCGGTGATCGCCTGGGTCCGGTGCCAGTTGCCCTCGACCTCGACCGGATCGATCTCGCCCGACGGTGCGTCGACGTCGGGCAGTGATTCACCCGTCTCAAGCATCGTCTTCAGGCCGTCGATCACGGCGACCCAGCCGAGCCGTACGTTGGCCCACGTCTTGGGGCTCAACGCCAGGTCGGCATGGCGCAGCGTCACCCGGGTCACGGTGCCATCGTCGTTGGCCGGGGTGAGTGTCCACTCGACCCGACTTGGCGGCTCGAGTGCCATCTCGTCGTCGTACAGAACGTGCCAGGTCATCACCAGCCGGTGCGGTGGATCGAAGGTTTCGATCACACCGTCGACGGCATCAGCGTCGTTGTGGTCGAGTACGTACCGGTAGGGCTCGCCCGGCAAGAACGACGATTCGAGGCGGGTGTGATGAAAGTACCGCCCGGTGAGTTCGGGACTCGTGAGCGCCTCCCACACGGTTTCTCGAGGCGCCCATATGAATATCTCGTAGAGGTGCGCTGTGGCGGCCATGTCAGCCGTTGCCGGCAGCGTCGAGACAGCCCTCGATTTCGACTGGTAGCTCGAAATCGAATCCCTCAAAATCGTCCGGCAGCATCCGCTCGAACCGATCCATCGGGAAGTCCCCAAACATCTGCTCGAAGTCGAACCCTTCCAGATCGAGCGCCCCGAGATCGGCGAGGTCGAGCGCGCCGAGCATGTCCCCAAGCTCGCTAACCGTCGCAGCACCATCAGTGACGATCGTGAGCTCGCCCTCGTGCTGGGTGATCGTGACCGATCCGTCACCATCACCCAGCTCGATCATGTTCAGCCCGTCGGGTCCGAGCACTGTCACGTGTGCGCCATCGCCCCCGAACGAACCGAGTCCGCCCAGCTCGCCGAGGTGCCCAAGATCGAATGGGAGTTCTCCGTTCCCGAAGTCGAACAGATGCCCCTCGCCGAACGCCGGCAATCCGATGCACTCGGCGATCTGCTCGAATGATTGACCATCGACGGTTCCATTTTGAAGGTCGATGATGATCGGCTCGCCGTCGCCGTCGTCAAACACAATCTGACCATCGACGATCGGAGCACCGCCGCGATCGCCGCCGTCCGGCTGCTCGTCGTGATCGGAGTCGCCCTGATCGGGTTGGGGTACAGCCAGCGCTTCGCCGGAGGGATTCGGATCGATCTCGGGACGGTCGGCCGAAGCGAACTGGCTGACGCCCACCAAACCGACTCCCATCAGGCCGGCAACGGCGACGGCAACGAACACCATCCGGCCGCGCCCGGGCGCAGGCCGGATCAAAGCATTGGGCGGATCGAACGAGACCGGCGGAGTGGCAGGTGTTTGGTCGAACGGGTTCATGACAACATGATGCCTGATCTAGCCGCTCGACGGTATTCAGACCGCTCCGTCAGAGCTGGGGCGCCGGTACAAGTAATTCCGCCACGCTGCGCCATCCGCCGGTCGGGAGATCGGAAGGCCGACTCGATTCCTCACCGTTGGCATCCAGTCGGCGCATGACATCGGCCGCGTAGGAGACCACCACCACGTCCTCGAGAGAGTCGGCCAGACCCTGCAAATCGCGGCGGCGGCGGACAGCTTCGTCGCCCGATGCTGCCACCGCACCGGCCACCTGGGCGATCGCCAGATCCCAATAACTCACCGAGTCCATCGCCTCGACAGCGACGACATCTGCCAATGCTCCGTCACGATCGCCGATGATCGCCAGGGCCGTGGCGCGTGCTGCCAGAGCGAACGGCGAGACCTCGACGTTGACCTCGACCAACTTGGCCAGGGCGCCATCCACGTCTCCGTTCAACAGGCGGCCGAAGGCCAGCACAACGCGGCCCTCGTGGACGTTGGCGCCGGTGGTGTCGAGCCGGTTGATGGCCTCATCCGCCAACTCAGCGGCGCGCTCGCCGCGGCCGAGATGCATCGACGCTCCCGCCGCCGCAATCGTCGGGTACGCCATCGCTCCGAACGAGTTGGAGAGCACCAGCACCTCCTCGACCGATCGGTTGGCTTCGGCAAACCGTCCCGACGCGACATACGCACGGTTGAGTGTGCTGAGCGCCTGGATCATGCCGAAACGATCGTCGACCTTGCGAAAGCCGGCCAGCGCATCCTCGGCCAGATCGGCGGCGAGGCCGACATGGCCACGCCAAAGATTGATGCTGGCCTGCAGGTTGAGCATCAGCGAACCTCCCCAATGGTCGCCCCAATCACGCGCCTCGTCCAGCACAATCGCCGCCAGCTCGAACGCTTCATCGGTGCGCCGCCCGAAGTGATACACGTACGCCAACAGTCCCCGTGACCACGTCAGACCGGCCCGGTCGCCGATCGTCTCGAAGTCTTCGATCGCTCTTTCGAGCCGGCGTTTGGACTCGTCGTGATCGCCGGCCAGGAACGATACCCATGCGCGATTCTGCAGTACCCAGGCGGTACCGCGGGCGTTGCCCGTGGCGGCGAACAGCGCCTCTGCCTCGCCGAGGAACCATTCTGCATCGGCCAGCGAACCGCCGAAGATCTCTGCGTATCCACGCGCCCGCAATGCCTCGCCGAGGTGGGCGTCGTCGCCCAGTTCGCGGAAGATCTCCACGGCCCGGCCGAGTTCTCGGCGTGAGGCGATCAGGTCGCCCTCCAACTGCTCGATCGAGCCACGCAAGCGGAAGGTCTCCCCCTGCGTCACGAGATCGTCGGCCCCCTCAGCGCGTTGGGCGAGGTCACGCAACACCGCACGACCCCGACGAAGATCGTGGGTTTCGATCAGGGCCTCGGCCTGTAGCAACAGAAGTCGGCGCAGCATCTCGGGCGTCGGGTCAGGCAACGCCAGCGCCCGTTCGACAAGCTCGAGGCCGCGTCGATGCGCTCCTTGATGAAACCATCGCACGGCGGCGTCACCTAGCAGATGAATCGCCTCGAACCCGATGTTGTCGGGCACGCCCGGCACCAAACCCAGCTCGGCTCGCATTTCGGCGGCGGACGCCGCGTGGTGGGCGCGGGCATCGAGGGCGTCCGGCTCGGCCGCGCTGAGATACCTCGCCACACCGGCATGGCGTTGGGCGCGAGCTTGTTTTGTCAACGTGTGATACGCCACCTCACGAACGACGTCGCTGCGAAACCGCCACCTCGAACGATCGATCACCAGCATGCCGGTCGACTCGAGCTGTTCGAGATCGGCCGGATCGAACGGCTGCTGGAGAGCCTTGGCGAAGTCGCGTAGAGACCCGGTGTATCCACTGTTGCCCAGTACAGCGGCGTTGTCGATCACCGCACGCGGCGATGGAGGCAACTCGTCGAGGCGCGCCGCGATCAGGGCCCGTAGAGACCCCGGCAGCTCATCGTCTTCGTGTGATCCCGAGGCCGCTCGCCGAGCGAGTTCAATCAAGAACAACGGGTTACCGCCGCTGCGGGTCGAGATCCGCTCGATCACCGTCGAAGGCAGATCGGGCCCGGCGGCGCTCGCCACGAGCGCCGCCGAGTCGTGTTCGTCGAGCGCATCGAGCGCAAGGCGCAATGTGAGGGCGTGATCCGATACCGGCGGCCAATTGAGTTGGGGCTGGTCAACCGGGCGTTCGGTCGTGATGATCAATAGCGGTTCGTCGACCAACTGGCGCGCCGCCGACTCGAGCAGTTCGAGCAGTAGCGGGGCCGCCCACTGAATGTCGTCGACCCAAACCACGACCGGGCCACGAGCGGTGCGCCGACGAAGTGCCCGCACGATCGCCGCGAACACGGCGTCGCGAGTCGCGACTGGACCGAGTGCATCGAGCGAGGAGGGTTGCCCGAGCAGGTGCAGAACCAGCTCGACCATGCCGTCGAGACTGGTCGGGTCGGACGAGAAATCCTCGGTACGCGCAAGGATCCGGGTAACCCCGCTGCGGATGTCATCGGCGGATCTGTTGCGATTGAAGCCGAGCCGCGTCACGAGCCCGCCCACGACCGGCCACCACACGTTCGGTTCGCCGTATGGCGCACACGCCCCTTCGATGACAGATGTGTTCGGGCGCTTGCTGGCGAGCGATCGAACTGCCTCGTGGACAAGGCGAGACTTGCCGATCCCGGCCTCACCCGCCACGGTGACCACCGCGCTACGGCCCGTGGCGACGACCGACCAGACCGATTTGAGCATTGCCATCTCGACGGCACGGCCAACAAACGCCACATCCGACGCCCATCGCCGAGCGACGGGTGCGCTATCGACGCCGAGCGCCTCCCATACCAGCGTGTCCTGAGTGCGACCCCTTAACTGGACGTCTTCGAGAGAGCGAAACCGAACTGCTGATGAACAAAGTTGTTTGGTGGGATCTCCGACGTAGACCGAGCCGGCGGCGGCGAGCTGCTGCAGGCGGGCGGCTGTGTTTACGACGTCGCCCATCGCCGTGTAATCCGTGCCGGCAACGGTGCCGACCAACACCTCGCCGGTGTTGACGCCAACCCGCACTTCGATCGCGTCGGACGGGTTCTCGGCGCGGAACTCTTGGAGCGTTACGTGCATCGCCAGCCCAGCGCGAACCGCTCGCTCTGCATCATCTTCATGCGCCACCGGGGCGCCGAACAGTGCGACGATCGCATCACCGAACACCTTGTCGACGACCCCGCCGTGTGACTCGACATCGGCGACGAGCTGTTCGAACACAGCGTCGACGAGACGCTTCACCTGCTCAGGGTCTCGATGCTCGGACAGCGACGTGAACCCGACCAGATCGGCGAACAAGACCGTGACGACACGACGTTCCTCATCGCCGACGAAGCGGTGGCTCGCACGTTGCGGAGTGCCACACGACGGACAAAAGTTGGCGCCTTCGGGAACCGTCAATGAACAAGAGACACAAACCGGCAAGCTACAAAGCGTAGTGCCCTGGCCGAGGCGTGTCGTCCGACCGGCAACCCAAGATCATCCGCAAGTCGGATGTGATCGCCCACCCAGCCCCGTAGAACTACACGTATGACGAGTTCTGTATCCACTCCTCCCCCTCCCTCGGCGCTCACCGCTGCGGCAGGCGCGATCGACGCACGCAAGACTTACGGCATCGGCGATGCGGCGGTGCATGCCCTCGACGGCGTCTCGCTCAGCTTCGAGGCCGGTCGTTTCACGGCGATTATGGGCCCATCGGGGTCCGGTAAGTCGACGCTGCTGCATTGTCTGGCGGGGCTCGATTCCCTGACCGAAGGCGCCGTGCACATCGGCGACACGTACCTGGCGAGTCTCAACGACAAGCAGCTGACCGAGCTTCGACGCAAGCAGGTCGGCTTCGTATTTCAGGCGTACAACCTGATTCCAACGCTGACAGCTCGAGAGAACATCTTGCTCCCGCTGATGCTCGGCGGCGAGACGGGCGACGCAGTGTGGATCGAGCACGTCATCGAGACCGTCGGTCTCGGCGATCGTCTCAAGCACCGCCCCAGCGAGCTGTCGGGCGGACAGCAGCAGCGGGTTGCCGTTGCCCGCGCTCTGGCCAGCCGTCCCACGATCATCTTTGCCGACGAACCGACGGGCAACCTCGATTCGAATGCCGGCGGTGAAATCCTGCGATTCATGCGCAACGCGGTCGACGAGTTCGGCCAGACGATCGTGATGGTCACCCACGACCCGTACTCGGCGGCGTACGCCGACCGGGTGGTGTTCCTCGACGACGGCAAGATCGTGCACGACATGCCCGACCCGACGGCCGACCGCATCATCGACCGCATGAAGCAGATCGGGCACTGAGGTCTCGACATGATTGGCACACTCGCACGTAAATCGTTGCGCGCCCGCCTGGGCCGCAGCATCTTCATCGGCCTGGCGATCATGCTCGGCGTCTCATTCGTCGCCGGCTCGTTCGTGCTCGCCGACAGCATGAAGGCAACCTTCGACAATCTCTTCTCCGAGCTCAACGAGGACGTCGACCTCGTGGTCCGCACGCAGCTGACCGGCGTGGACACGAACGACGCGGTCCGCGATCCGCTGCCACTCGAGATCGTCGATCAGGTCGCTGCCATAGATGGGGTCGCCGTCGCCCAGGGCAGCCTCAACCGCTACGCCCAGATGCTCGACAAGGACGGCGAGGCGATCGGTACCCAGGGAGCGCCGGCGCTCGGCCTCTCATGGGGTGGCGAGGACGGTCTTGACGGCGTGGTGCTGAAGGACGGCCGTGAGCCGTCGGGCCCGAACGAGGTGGCGATCGACAAGGCAACCGCCAAACGCGCCGACTACGAAGTCGGCGACGAGATCGCGATCGTGTTCGACACTGGTCAACGGTCGTTCACCATCGTCGGGCTCGTGGGGCTGGGCGACACAGATAGTTTCGGCGGCGCCACGACGTCGTTGTTCGACCCTGCATCGGCACAGGAGATCCTCAACGCCAAGGGCACGGTCGACACGGTCGAGATCGCGATCGCAGAGGGGGCAGATTCGGCCACCGTGCAGGCAGCGATCACCGACATCCTGCCCCCACGAGTCGAGGTGGTCACGGGCCAAGAGGTCGCCGAGGAGACATCTGACGCGATCAACTCGATCATCGACGTGTTCGGTACGGGACTGTTGGTGTTCGCCTTCATCACGGCCTTCGTATCTGCGTTCATCATCAACAACATCTTCGGCATTACGATCGGTCAGCGGCTGCGTGAGTTGGCCCTGCTGCGCTCGATCGGCGCCAACGGATCTCAGGTGCGGCGCATGATCGTGCTCGAGGCACTGGCGGTCGCGGTGGCGGCCACGATCGTCGGAGTGTTCGGTGGCTTCGTCGTTGCACGCGGGATCATCGGCATCTTCAACGCCGCCGGTGCAGGTTTCCCGCCGATCTCGATGATGATGTTGCCGAGAACCGTTGCAGTAGCGGCGATCGTCGGCATCGGCGTCACCTTGATGTCGGTGATAGTCCCGGCACGTCGGGCCTCAAAAATCCCGCCGGTGGCGGCAATGCGCCCTGAGCTCGGATTTGAGGCGCTCAGCGCCAGCCGTCGACTGATCGGTGGCGCTGTCGTCACCGGCGTCGGCGCCCTCTCGTTCGTGTTCGGGCTGTTCGTTCGGCCCGGCGGCGGGTTGGGGCTCGCCGCCTTCGCCGGTGGTGGTGCTTTGCTCGTGTTCCTGGGCGTGACCAGCCTGTCGACCACGGTGGCCCGGCCTGTCAGCCGCGCGATCGGCGCTCCGATCGAGCGCCTCTTCGGCACATCCGGAAAGATTGCCCGCGACAACGCCGCCCGGTCACCGCGGCGGACCGCCCGCACAGCATCGGCGCTGATGATCGGCGTCGCATTGATCAGCGCCGCCGCCGTGTTCGCGTCCTCGTTGCGTGACACGTTCGGACGGATCCTCGATCAGGCCGTGACGGCCGACTACATCATCACCGACGACTCGTTCCAGGGGTTGCCGCCTGCCGTCGAGGAACGACTGGATGCCCTCGACGAGATCGAATCGGCCTCACCATTCCGTTTCATCGGCGCTTCGGTGAACGACAATCAAATCCAGGTCACAGCTGTCGACCCGGTTGCCTTCCCCGACCTCGTCAATCTCAAGGTCAGCTCAGGCAGTTTCGATGGGCTGACCGCCGGAAACGGTCTGATGCTGCTCGACGACGAGGCAACCGACCTCGGAGTCGGGATCGGCGACTCGATCACGCTCGTGTACCAAAACGGCATCGAGTCGACACTCACCGTCGCCGGCATCTTCGATGACAACTCGCTCGGGGCCAGTTGGTACATCTCGCTCGACGAACTGGCCTCGGTCAGCGACCAAACGCCTCGCGATCAGTTCGTGCTGGCCCGACTCGCCGACGGCGTCGATCTGGAAGCCGCCCGCAGCGCTGTCGAAGCCTCGCTCGTGGAGTTCCCGCAGGCCAAGGTGCAGGACAACTCCGAGTTCCGAGCCGAGCAGGAAGGCCAGATCAATCAGTTGCTCGTCGTGATCAGCACCCTGCTCGGGATGGCGATCATCATCTCGTTCCTCGGCATCGCCATCACACTCGCCCTGTCGGTGTTCGAGCGGACCAGGGAGATCGGCCTGCTCAGGGCTGTTGGCATGTCGCGACGTCAGCTGAAGCGATCAGTCCGCTGGGAGGCCGTGATCGTGGCTGTGTTCGGCGCCGTGGTCGGGCTGGTCGTCGGCCTGATGATGGGTATTGCGCTCAGCATCGCCGTGCCCGACAACGTCATCGACGGCATCACCTTGCCGTGGACCACGATCATCATCGTCCTGATCGGCACAATCGTGGCCGCTGTGGTGGCGGCGATGTACCCGGCTCGCAAGGCGTCGAAGATGAACGTGCTCGAGGCGATCGCCACCGAGTGACCGCGCCAGACTGAGCGGTATGGCGTTCGACCTCAACGAGCTTGGTGAGGGGGTGCTCTCGTTTCTGCGCGAGCGCCACATCGCCACGCTCACCACCTTGCGATCCGATGGTTCACCACACGTGGTGCCGGTCGGGTTCGGGTTCGACCCCGAGGCGCTGGTCGTTCGGATCATCACGTTCGACGGTTGCCAAAAGGTCGTCAACGCTCGTCGCCGCGGACGCGCTGCTGTTTCGCAGGTCGATGGCGGCCGGTGGCTGACACTCGAGGGTTCGGTTCGGGTGGCCACCGACGAGGCCGGTGTTGCGAAGGCGGTCGCGGCATACACCGAGCGCTATCAAGCACCCGGCGAGCGCGCCGATCGGGTGGCGATCGAGATCGTCGTCGACCGGGTGCTGGGTCGGGCGTGATGGTCGGCTACTCGGGGACACCCCCGCCGAAGAAGCTGGCTCGTTTGGGCCAGGCTTCTCCAGGTCCAGGCAACGCGTGAACAACTTGCGCACTATCTACGCAACCAGTTCACGCGTTCGCCGGCGACCAGCCGTGATTATCGGGCGGCCCTCCGGAGTGGTGATGTGGGAGGCTGCTTCGACCGAAGTCTGCGGTTGATTCGAAGGGGCAATGATGGAGCAGTCGGATCTTGGTGCGATGAACGGGTATCTGCTCCTCGCAGATATCTCCGGGTACACGGCGTTCTTGACGGGGACCGAGCTCGAGCATTCGCACGCGATCGTGACCGAGCTGACCAAGCTCATCAGATCCACGCTCGTCCCGCCACTGAGGTTTGTGAAGCTCGAGGGTGACGCGGTCTTCTGTTTCGCCGATGCCGATGCGTTCCCGAACGGTGAACAGCTCGTCGAACTGGTGGAGTCGTGCTACTTCGACTTCAGCAGCCGGTTGCTCGACATGACTAGATCCACGACGTGCCAGTGCGATGCGTGCCGAGCCATCGGTGGCCTCGACCTCAAGTTTGTGGCCCATTTCGGAACCTTCATCGCCGACCGGGACGAGGACGGCCGTATCGATCTCTGTGGACCCGACGTGATCCTGGCGCACCGACTGTTGAAGAATACGATCATCGAAGCCGGAGGACCGACCGCGTATGGATTCTTCACCGATGCCTGTTTGACCAAGACCGCCCCGGAGTTCACGCTTCCCGCCCACACCGAGTTGTACGAGTCGTTCGATGAGATCACCGGTGTCGTCCAAGACCTCGCTGCGGTTGCGCGAAGGCGTCGCGAGTCGCAACGGGTGCGGATCACCGCCGAGGACGCCGATCTCGATGTGGGCTATCTGGTCGACGCGCCGCCCGCCGTCGTGTGGCAGTACATGGTGCAACCCGACAAGCGGGTCCGCTGGTCGTTCGAAGCCAACGAGACCTCGGTCGTGTTCTCACCCAACGACGAGGGGCGCCTCGCGGCCGGCGCGTCGAGCCACTGCGCTCACACGGTTGGCGGCGATGCGCTGCGGGAGTATCTCGACTGGCGGCCCTACGAGTACTTCACCTGTCGCTTGACACCGCTGCCGGCTGAGCTGGTCATCCTCAGCCCCTGGATCGAGACGTGGAGCTTGTCGGCGGTCGACGACAACCGCACCGAGTACCGGTGGACGGTGCGCTGCACCGATCGGTCGGCTGAGGAGATGGCCAAGTTCGAGACGATCGCCGCCATTGTCCGGGAACGGGCGAGCCAACCGACATACGGTGCCGCCGTGCGAGCGGCGATCGCCGAGGACGCCGCCGCCTTCGGACTGGACGAACCGATCGGCTAGCTCGCCCTCGAACCACGCCTCGAGTCGGCAGCACCGACCGACCCCTTCGAGTCTGCTTTCGGCACACGAGGCTGAGGCGGGCTCATCTCGCGGGCCCGAGCGGCCAGCTCTGTATCTGCCTTCGGCGCCGACGGTAGGCCGTTGGTGTAGAGCCGCCAGGTGTCGGAGACACCCTTGAATACGTGAATCCAGGTATCGCTCCGCTCGACAACGGCGAACACAATCACGGGTAAAGGCCCGCATAGGCGTGCGAATCGGGCCAACATCTCGCCTCCGATAACCTCGGCCGAACGACCAGTGTCGGTGGGTGGATGTGAACCTCCAGGGTGAACCAGCGGTGAGATCAGATTGGTCATCAGATCCGGAGGTTCTTGACAGAATCTTTACGAACGCTTGTTCGTATCATGGTGTTTGACCTGCTACGATAGGGCACTCAACCTCGACAAGCCGGGAGGGGCATCATGCGCAGCGACGGAGTACTCGACACGCTCACCTCGTTGCTGAACGCCGACCCCGACGTGGCCGATCGCCAGCAAGTCGGAGAGATGATCCGCCGCAACTCGCAGCTGCGCGGCTGGGTCGACGCCGCCGACATTCGTTTCGCCCGCCGCCTGCGCGAGTTGCAAGCTCAAGGCCAATCCGAAGCTGCCGGTATGGCACTCACCGACGAAGGACGCCGATCCGGTAAAGAAGCCAATGCCACCGAAAACCGCGAACGGATCTGCGCATCGTTCCCCGCCCTCGAAGACGCACTCGCTGTTGGTGCCGTGTCAGCAGATCATCTCGACGCCCTCGCCCGTCTGACCCGCAACCTGTCTGATATCGAACGATCCGATTTGCATTTCGTCGCCGACGACGTCGTCAAGTCGGCCACCAATGATTATGTGTCAGAGTTCGAACGTAAAACCCGCAACCTGATCGATCACATCCGCAACACGCACGCCCCGAAAGACGAAGCCGCAGAGTTGGATCGGCAGAGGGCCGAGTCGGCGATCAAGCGGTGGGTCGACAAGGCCTCGGGAATGCACAAAACGTTGATCGAATGCGACCCGATCCGCGACGCCGCCGTTCACGCCGCGATCGACGCCCAACTTGCCCGACTCAAGCAACAACCCGAGAACGCCAACATCCCATTCGGGACACTCCGCATCGACGCACTCGTCGCCTCCGTATCTGGCCAGCAACCCGGCCAAGTACGCATTCCTGAAGTGTCAGTGCTGATCGATCAACACTCCGCATGTCACGGCCGACACGCTGACACAATCTGCGAAACCTCCGCCGGCGTACCGTTGCCGGTGTCAACCGTGCAACGCATGTGCTGCGACGCCACCATCCACGGCATCACGATCGGTGACAACGGCGAAGCACTCAACGTCGGACGCGAACTACGCACCGCCAACCGAGCACAACGCCGGGCCCTGCGAGCGATGCACCGCACCTGCGCACACCCACACTGCGATGTCGCCTTCGACAACTGCCGGATCCACCACATCATCGCCTGGATACTCGGCGGCCCGACTGATGTCGACAACTTGCTGCCACTCTGCGAGCAACACCACCACCTCGTCCACGAAGGTCAATGGTCACTCACCATGACCACCGGACGAATCGCCGCCTGGATGCGACCAGACGGAACCATCTGGCACACCGGCCCCACCATCAACCGCACCAAACATGGCCACCAGCCGGACGAACCAACCGAAATAGCCGCCACATCACCACCCGGCACGGCCCCACCCGACACGGTGCCGGCCGCTGGATATCGACAACCCAGCCTCTGCTAGCACCCGGCAGCACCGAGGCCATCCCCCCATTCACCAAACAAGACGACCAACACCCGCCCAGCGCGGGCTGTTGGCGCGCCGACCCGCTAGCTCAGCCGGCCTCGCGGGTTCGCCAGGGGAGTTCGTTGAGATACTTCACAGCGGCGGGATGCGGGTCCATGTGACGGATCTCGGTCGGCAACTGCCGGTCGAGTCGCACCTGACATCCGGGGCACCAGAACAACATCCGCCCCTGGCGCCCAACGGGGCGGGACTCGATCGTTTCAGAACAGCGAATGCATCCCTGACCGGTTCGGCCATAGACGGCCAGCCCACCCGAAGTATGACTGGTGGTCGCACGGCGAATCCGGCCCTGATTGGTTCGCACCATCTTGGCGGCCGTGTTGACGATCAGCACCGCGTCATGATGAGTCAGATCAGCGATGTGTGTCCACGGGCTCAGCTCGGCCGCCCACAACACCTCGCAGCGGTAGACATTGCCGACGCCCTGCATCACATGCTGGTCAACCATCACATCGCGCAAGCGCGCTTGGCGATTGGGATACGACAACATGAGGTCGATCGCCTCGACGAGATTGTCGTCATGCCGACACAGGTCGGGCCCGAGCCGACCCAGCCCAGGGTGACGTTCCCTGTCGTTCTGGCGATAGGTCTCCACGGTCGGAGCACCGAAACACACCGCAACAAAATCGTCGGTCTGGATCGACGCCCGCAGCGTGTCCCACGACCGTCGCCAAGGCGCACCTTTTCGATAGACGTGCCACTCGCTCTTGTTCTTGAGATGCGAATTGAGCACGAGCCCGTCGTCCCACATCACCTCGAGATGCTTGCCCTTGGCCTCGACGACCTCGACCATGCGACCCGCCTGCGGAACAGGCCCAATCAGGCTGGGGGCATCAAAACGCACCATCGGGTGACCGACGAGGGCAGTCCGCATTGCGCATGCGGTTCGGGCAATGTCCACCGCTGTCATTGCCCGGTGAGCGTACGCTCACCCACCGCGCGAGGCGGGGATACCTCCCGGCCCGATTCGGCTTTCGACCAACCGCCGATCAGGGCAGCTGGCCGACGTGGGCCAGGGCAACCCGCAGAATGCGGTCTTGGCCGCCGGTCATCTGCCCGATCACGCTCGGGCTCACCACCTCGGCCGGGGTGTACCACGCCAGATCGAGCGCCTCTTGTGTCGGCTCGCACTCGCCGTCGACCGGCACGATGTAGATCAGGCTGACGGCGTGCTGGCGCGGGTCATAAAACCCAGTGACTTCATTGTCGGGAAAGTATTCGGCGATCGTGAAGGGCGCTGGATTGACGGGGATCCGCGGGAGAGCCAGCGGACCGAGGTCTTTTTCGCAGTGGCGCAGCAATGCGTCGCGGATCCGTTCGCCATGGATCACCCGTCCGCTGACGATCAGACGGCTGATCGAACCGTCGGCCGCCTGCCGCAGCAACAGCCCGATATTGGTGACATTGCCGAGCGCGTCGACCCGCACCGGAACCGCCTCGACATACACGATCGGCATCTGGGCGCGAACCTGCTCAAGATTGTCGGAAGACAGCCAGATGCTGTCGGTTGCGGTATCGATTTCGCTCACTAGCCGACATCCTAAATGGAGGGCGGGTGGCGCGACCTGGTTTCGGTGCCCGGTTCACCCGACGTTGTCAAACGCACGCGATGAATGACGGCGCCGAGCAACGTCATATCGGAGGCGAACGCGGCGACGACGTCACGAATCTGGGCCCGGTCAGCCAGGCGCTCGGGTCGGATCGCTCGCGAATCGCCGACTGGGTCGACCAGCAGGTCAGCCATGCCACATCATGGCCGTTGATCATGGCCGTACAACATGGCCGTACATCCCGAGTAGCAGCGCTGTTCGCTAGCGTCGACCCACATGGGCAGCGCCGCGACCTCACTCGGAGGCATGACGTGGACCGACCTCGTCAGTCCGATCGTCGTCGTGCCAGTCGGCAGCTGCGAGCAGCACGGACCGCACCTACCGCTCCATACCGACACGCTGATCGCCACCGAACTTGCGGGCGACCTGGTCGCCCGTCGCAACGACTGTGTGCTCGCTCCACCGATCACGATCACGGCCAGTGGCGAGCACCAGGGTTTCCCCGGCACCCTGTCGATCGGCACCGACGTAATGGCGAACGTGATAGTCGAGATCGCCCGATCGGCCGACTGGGCATCGGGCATCGTGTTCGTCAACGGACACGGCGGCAATTGCGCGGCGATGGATCGAGCGGCCGATGTGTTCCGGCACGAGTCTCGCGAGGTACTGATCTGGTGGCCCCACCTGCCCGACGGCGATCCACACGCCGGCCACACCGAAACCTCGCTGATGCTGGCGCTGGCGCCCGATCAGGTGCGATTCGATGCCGCCGCCCGTGGGCCGATCCCGTCGATGGCCGATCTGATGCGCCACGGCGTCCGCGGGCTGAGCGAAAACGGGGTGCTCGGCGACCCGTCGCAGGCCAACGCCGATGATGGGCTCGTGATCTTCCGACGCCTCGCCGACCATCTCGCCGCCGCCACCAACGAATGGATCGGCTGATGCCAAAGCCCCAACACTACGGGCTGGACTCGACGGTCCAGATTTACGGCACCACCGTGATCGGTGGCTCACCGTTGAAACTTTTTAGGCTCACCGAGGCGGGCGCCGCCCTTGTCTCCATGATCTCCGCCGGGGACCCGGTCAACGATTCGCCGCTGACGGCGGCGTTGCTCGACGCCGGAGCGATCCACCCCGTGGGGCGCACACCGCTACACACAGCTGCAGACGTCACCGTCGTAGTACCGACCCTCGGCCCCGCCGAACGCGCTCCCCGAGACGCGATCATCGTCGACGACGGGTCCCAACCGCCCGTTCCAAACGCGACGCTTCGACTCACAAACAACCAGGGGCCAGGTGCCGCACGCAACGCCGGGCTGGCGCTCGTCACGACATCACTGGTCGCTTTCGTCGACAGCGACGTCGAGTTGGCCGATGGCTGGCTCGAGCCCCTACTAGCTCATTTCGCCGACGACAGGGTTGCATTGGTCGCGCCTCGGATTCGGACCGACAGCGACGACACCGCACTGGGCAAATACGAACACGAGCACAGCTCGCTAGATCTTGGTCCCTGGCCGGCACGAGTTCGGGCCGGCACCAGGGTTGGCTATGTCCCGGCCGCAACGATCGTATGCCGCGCCGACGCGGTCAGAGAGATCGGAGGATTCGACACCTCGCTTCGATACGGGGAAGACGTCGATCTTGTGTGGCGGCTCGTCCATGCCGGCTGGGTATGCCGCTACGAACCGGCCAGCGAGGTGCGCCACGCTCGACGACCCGATGCGAGGTCGTGGATCCGTCAGCGAATCGGGTATGGCTCGTCAACAGCGCCGCTGGCAAAGCGGCATCCACGATCGGTGGCCCCACTTCGGATGAGCGGGTGGAGCATCGCCGCATGGACTCTCGGCGCGGTCGGTCGGCCGGTGGCGGGCGCCCTTGTCGGTGCCGGCTCAGCGATCGCACTGATCAAAAAGCTGCCAGACATTCCGCCTCGCACAGCACTTCGGATAGCGGGACTCGGCAACCTGCGTGCTGCCGATCAGATCGGCTCCGCCGTGCGGAGGGCGTGGTGGCCACTGTTGGTCGTTGCAGCCTGCCGTTTTAAGTCGGCTCGCAAGGTGTTGCTGGCCGCTGCGGTAAGCGCCCGCAAGCCGTTGCGGCTCGTCGATGATCTGGCCTTTTCGGTCGGCGTCTGGAAAGGAATGCTGGCCGAGCGAACGCTCGGCCCACTGGTCCCCGAGATCAGCTCGTGGCCGGGACGCTCGAAGCCAGTGCCACCCGCAGCCGTTCGCTGATGTCGGTGCAGTCCTCGCACTCCCAGATGAAGCGATAGGCGATGCAGCCGAGACACACGGCAAGCACCGATTCGAGCGACGCCGCTACCACCAGCAGCCCGATCAGCACATAGCTCAGCCCGGGCGCGCCCACCGCCCAACCGATCGCCGCCAACCCGCTGAAGCCCAGCCCGATGCCCTGGGCGAATCGTTTTGGCGGCCCCGGCGCGAGCCGGTGCTCGATCTTCAATCTGGGGGTGACAATGCGCGTGGCGAACTGCCCGAGCGGGCTGAGCGTCGGGCCGGTCAGCACCCTCGCCAGGAAGCCATACACCAGCGGCACCAGCAACCATCCCTCGCGGAACAACACGAAGACAACCACCTGGATGACGACGCCAGCAGCGACCACACGCGCCGACGTCTCGTTGACCGGGTCAGGGAACTGGAACAACTTGTCCATGGAATCCACCTTATCCCGACAAATACGATCAAACTACTCAGGTATTGACCAGGCCGCCGAGATGGGTCCTGAACCGAGGCCGGGGAGTTGGTGATCCGCCACCGCTCGGCCGATCCGAGCCACTACCGTGCAAACGTGACCGTCCGGCTGACCGTCAACCGCACCCGTTGGTGGAATCACGTCACATACGTGGCCGACACGGTCAACGAACTGGTGCCGGTGGTGAAAGGCAACGGTTACGGACTCGGCCGCGAAGGTCTGGCGGTCGCCGCCATGAAGCTCTCCTCGATCATCGCCGTCGGAACCGTGCACGAACTCGGCGGCCTACCCGACCAGGCGACCCCGGTCGTGCTCACACCTACACTCACCGCACCCGATTCGACCGAGCCGGTGCTGACGGTCGGCAACGAGACGCACATCGCCGCCCTACAGGGTTGGGGCGGCCGTGTGATCGTCAAGCTCGCCAGCAGCATGCTCCGCTACGGAGGTGGGATTCAACTCGTCGCCGCCGCTCAACAGGCTGGGCTGCGCACAGTCGGCGTGTCGATCCACCCTCCGCTCGCCGGCGACGACAGTGCCCATCGCTCCGACATCGTTCGCTACCTCCCAGATATCGATCCCTCGCTCGACGTCTGGGTCAGCCATCTCGCCCCCACCACTTATGAGACCCTGCCGACCAGCCATCGATACAAGCTGAGGCTCGGCACCTACCTCTGGCACGGTGATCGCGAGGCACTCAAGCTCGAAGCCGACGTGCTCGACACACGCCCAATCGCCGCAGGTGATCGCGCCGGATACCGGCTGACCGAGGTTTCCGGTGACGGAACGCTCGTCATGGTCGGGGCCGGCACAGCCAACGGGATCACACCGAACGCCAACGGGCGCAGTCCGTTCCACTTCGACCGCCACCGGCTCGACCTGCTCGAGCCCTCTCACATGCACACCTCGATGGTGTTCGTACCCGCCGGTGACCCGTGCCCAATCACCGGCGGCTGGGTCGATCTGCAACGCCCGCTCACAATGACCAACGCCGACCAGTTGCGTTGGACCTGATCGGGCGCCGCTTGGATATTTCGTCACGCAAGCCGGGTCCAGACGTCGTTCGGGCGCTGGCCATGGCCGGCGTTTTGATGATGAACTATCACGGCTACCTCATCATCCGGGGTGCTCAGAGCGATGGCGGAGCCCTCTACGACCTCTTCGATCCTTGGACGGGTCCGCTCTCGACCCGATTCGCAGCCACCTTCGTGTTGACCGCCGGCGTCGGCGTCACATTGATGACCAACAGCTCCGTCGGCGACGCTGACCGCATCGCTGAGATGCGGTGGCGACTAGTTCGTCGTGGTCTCTTGCTGTACGCGGGCGGCCTGCTGTTCGACTTCGTATGGGCCGGCACGATCCTGCCGTACTACGGGGCGATGTTCGTGTTGGCGGCTGCGCTATTCACGCTGCGAGCTAGATGGATCATGCTGGTCGGCGTGACGGCAGCGCTCGCCGGATGGTCGATTCGTTGGTGGCGCTTCGAACGGTCACTCGACGACCACTCAACAAGTTGGCTGACCAACCCTGGCGCTCGCTCACCTCGCGGACTGTTATTCGATCTGTTCGTCAACGGCACCCACCCGTTGCTGCCATGGCTGGCCCTGTTGTGCGCAGGAATGCTGCTGGGCCGAATACTTGAAACGAGTTGGTGGCGCCCCGCCGCAGCAAGCGCCGGGTTCACGTTGTACGCAGGAGCGCTGCTCGCCAACTCGGCCGCCGAAAGTGAACGGACACTGATCGTGTTGAGCGACGATCCATTCGAACGCGGCCTCGCCTACACGGCCAGCGCACTCGGCACGGCCCTGATTGCGTTCGTCGTGATCTCGTGGATCGCCGACCGGTTCAGCAGCACCCCGGCAGTCAACGCTCTCCAGCACGCCGGGCAGATGTCATTGACGATCTATCTCGCCCACGCGCTGGCGTTCAATCTGTCGGTCGACTGGCTCGATATCGTCGAACCGGGCGGGATCGGCACGGCTCTGGCGTGCACCCTCGTGTTTTGGCTGGCAGCCACATCGGCCGCCGTGTGGTACCAACGCCGCTACGGACGCGGCCCAGCCGAGCAGCTGTACCGGCGCCTCACAGCCTGAACCCCACCAGTCAGAGCACTCCCCACCAATCAGAGCACTCCCCACCAATCAGAGCACTCCCCACCAATCAGAGCACTCCACCGAACATGGTGCGCCGCTGCGGATCACCGGTTTGATAACCGCTGGAACCACCGAACACGCTGAGCGGATGATCCGTGTCTACACAACTCGGGATCACCCGGCCATGTCGGACGGTCTGGCAAAGGTTGAAGCACTCGCTACAGGATCCGAGTCGTAGCGGCGTGCCGGCCAGATCGCCGCAGGCCCCGCAGGCCAACTGCACCGGCGCCGATCAAAGGACCACGATCACCCAAACGAACCGGCGTGATTCGCGCCGCAGCGCCCTGGCCGACCCGGGCGACAGCGTCGATCTCTTCCTGAGCGGCATTGAAGAACGTCGCCGCGAAGCCCAGCGCCACACCACCGCCGACAACGACGAGATCGAGATCCATCGCCGTACAGATCATCCCGGCTGCCCTGCCTACCAGCCGCCCGGTACGACGCATGATGTCGTAGGTCGGCTCGGTTGGTGAGCGCCCGGTGATCGCCTCGATTGCCAGCCCAGACGCCTCAGCTTCGAGGCAGCCGCGCGCCCCGCAACCACACCGACGGCCGCCCGGCTCGACGATGATATGTCCGACGTGCCCGGCGTTGCCTGTCGCACCATCGAGCAGCTCACCGTCGATCACGAACCCGCCACCGACGCCCGTCGACACGGTCATCGCACAGAAGCTCGACACGTTGCGACCTGCCCCGAGCCACCCTTCCGACAGCGCCAGCGCCTTGGCATCGAGGTCACCGAACACCGGAAGACCAGTCAGATCGTGAAGGTGTTGGCGCAATGGGAAGGATCGCCATGACGAAATGTTGACAGGCGACACGGTCTCGCAGTTGCGGGTGATCGGCCCAGCGCATCCGATGCCGATCGCCCGCACCCGGACCGCGTGCTGCGCCCTCGCCTGTTCCAATTGCTCACTGACGATGGTCGCCAGCGCAGCGAAGTGCGATTGCGGGCCAACATCACGCTCGACGTCGATCCTCGATCGGTCGAGCAGCTCGCCACGAATCGTCATCAGCCCCGAGGCGAACTTCGTGCCGCCGATGTCGATCGCCAGGATCACATCGCGCTGAGCATCCGGATTGCTCATTTCGAATTGATCATCTCGAATTGCTCATCTCTTGTTGCTCACCGGCAATTGGTCATCCCGACCACTAATCTTGTCGCACGTTACCGGCGCGCCGCTAGCGCCGGACGCCCTGCCTGCTACCGCCAGGCACGGTAGCGTGGCCAGACCATTCGGATACCGCTAACCACCATGTACAACCTGCGATCTCTTCCTGGCGCCGTCATCTTGATGCTGGCGGGCGCTCTCACCGTGTCTGGCACGATCGCGTTCGCCGGAACCGAATCGGCCAGCACAACGTCATCGAGCAGCACGAGCTCGCCCCCTTCGGCCACCAGCACCACGAGTTCGACCAGCACCACAACGACCAGCACCACCACTACCTCGGTTCCCGAGACGACGAGTACAGCTGCGACCTCGACCAGCACCACAACGAGCAGCACCACAACGAGCGCTCCCTCGACCACGATGCCGTGTGCCCCGCCAACAACGACGACCAGCACCACCACGACCACAACCACAACGCTTCCCGGCACCACCACCAGCACCACGACCACGACCAGCACCACGACCACGACCACGACCACGACGCTTCCCGGTAGCACCACCAGCACCACCAGCACCACGACCACAACCACGACCACCCTGCCGCCGTGCCCCACCACGACCACCAGCTCGGTACCCAACACGACAACCACGGTTCCGGCCGGGCCGCAAACTGCGCCGACAGCACTCGGCATCACCGTTCCTAAAGACATCGGTGACATCCTCCGCACAATCCGCCTGATGGAGTCGAGCGAGCGCTACTACCTCACACCGAACAAGGGCAACGCGTCGGGCGCCTATCAATACATCGCCTCTACCTGGAACAACTACGGCGGCTACCCGCACGCCTATCTGGCGCCACCAGAGGTCCAGGACGAAAGGGCGTTGCTCGACGTGCGCGCGATCCTCGAACAATGGCGAGGCGACGTCTCAATGGTGCCGGTGATCTGGTATTTTCCGCGCGCCGCCCTGATCCCGGCCCTGATGGATGAAGTTCCGCTGCCGTCGGCCGGCAACCGTCTTACGGTTCGCGAATACCAGTACCGGTGGCTCGACATGTTGGCATTCGTCACCGGCGAGCCGGTACTGCACCGGTTGACAGCCGTGCCGCCCGAACTTCGCTTCCTCGCTGGTCTACCACCAGACATCGATGTCGAACGCGAGCCACTCGTCGAGATCGCCTTCCCCGTGCTCGGCCGGGCCGTCGTTGCCCCGCCAACTCCGTGCGACGCCGCCGACTGCGGAGGCGGCACGTCGGCGATCGTTTTCGGCCAAACGCTGCAACCGATCCTGGCTGTCGCAGACGGGGTCGTCACGGCAATCGAATACGACAACCCGGTCACTGGCGAGGTCAGCATCACATTGGTCGACGCGATCGGCCGCACCTACCACTACGCCGGGTTCAACGATGACTCGCCGGGCACCGACGACGGCGCCGCCCACCACTCCTTCCGGTTCACTGCGCTCGGGCAGCCAGGCACGCCTGTGTTCGCCGGCCAGATCCTCGGCTACATGGGTGACACCGACCCGATGCCATCCGACGAGTTCCGCGGCATCGGCGACGGCAACATCTGGCCCCATCTACGGCTCACCATCTTGGCACCCGACGGCAGCATGCTCGACGCCGACACCCTCGTCAGCGCAGCTCAGCAACACCAGGCATGCCACGTCGCCATCGGTCCGTGGTCGGTGCCCGCCGACCCACGACTCGTCGGCGTTAGCAGAGCCGAACGCGGCACCGCCAATGTGTCCGCGATCGTCAACGGCGGCTGGACCCTGCACTCCAACGGCACAGTCACCGCCTACGGCCGATCAGCACTGATTCTGGCCCCCGAAGATTGTGTCTGGGCGCCGGTCGAACCGCACGGACCTGGCGGATTGGGCAGCTGGCCAGCCCCCGGATGGGGACTGCCGTTCAAGATCCCCGCCGAATATTGGGTTGCTGGCATGCTCGCCGACGAGTTCAACCCGGCAGCGCTGCTTCGCCGCGGCTAGAGCGCCCAGGCAACGTTCACAATGGCAGCCGACTCGGTCGACGCGGCCCACGAGTAGGGCGAACACGGCCAACCCATCGTCGGTGAATCGCTCGCCGCTCTCAACTGCCGTCAGCCGGCTGACCTCATCGCCCTGGCGGTACCCCGCCTGCAGCGAAGATCGCCGGCGTGCCACCGGTGTGTATGAACACGACATCGTTCCCTGCCGCCCAGCGGCCGGCCTCGGCATTGCCGACCAGCCCGGCGAAGCCCTTGCCGCTGTATACACGATCGAGGACCCAGCCACCATGGCGGGCGGCCCAACGGATTGCCGCATCACCCGCTCGAGTGGGGACGCCATAGTCGTGGCCCATCCAATTCGGGTCGACCCGCACATCGCCCCGGTCGAGAATCGATCGGTCACCGCCAATCAGTTCGATCGTGTCGCGGGCCAGATCGGCGATGTTCGGCATGCCCATATTGACACCCTTGGCGACCCCGATCGCCAGCACCTCTGGCACGTCATGTCCCTCGAGTCGCCACAGCGCTCGCCCGGCCAGCAACCCGGCATGGGTTCCTCCGCTCGACGAAGTGTGCACGATCGCCGCCGGTGTGACGTCGAACGCCTGGCACTGTTGCATCAGCTCGACGAACGCAACCGCGTATCCGACGGCGCCGACTGGCGTCGAACCACCGATCGGGATCGAGTAAGGCTCGGCGCCGGCCGCCCGGAGTTCGTTGGCGAGCGCCTCCCTGGCGATCTCGAGTTCGCCCCAGTGGCTCTCTTCCGAACCGGTGAAATGCTGCTGGGCCCCGAACAGATTCGACAGAAGGAGGTTCCCGGTCGGCACTGCCGGCGCGTCCCCTGACAGCACGAGGTGCACCTCGAGACCAAGCATCGCCCCGGCCGCCGCCGTCATCCGGCAGTGGTTGGATTGGGCGGCACCGACGGTGACCAGCGAACGGGCGCCTTGGGCAACCGCCGCACCACAGAGGAACTCGAGCTTGCGGGCCTTGTTGCCACCCATTCCGAGGCCCGTCAGATCGTCGCGCTTCATCCACAGCCGGGCGCCGCCAGGCAGCTCAGACCCACGCTCGAGTGGAGTCGGCAATGTCGCCAAGCGGGCCCGCGGAAGATGACCGAACACGCTCGGCATGATAGGCACATGGAGCGTGAGGACAGTAGGGCGGCAAAAGCGGCGGCGAACGTGAAGACCGACTGGAACCCGATTCTGAGGCGCGAGTTCGACAAGCCGTACTGGGACACGCTGCAGGGATTCGTGTCGGCAGAGCGTTCGCAGGCCACGGTCTACCCGCCCGCCGACCGCGTGTTCGCGGCGCTGCACCTGACGCCGTACGCGGCGACCCGCGTGATGATTCTCGGCCAGGATCCGTACCACGGCCCAAACCAGGCCCACGGCCTGTGTTTCTCGGTGCAGTCCGACGTACGCGTCCCGCCATCACTCGCCAACATCCACAAGGAACTGTCGAGCGACCTTGATCTGCCGATTCCCGATCATGGCAATCTCGAACCGTGGGCACGCCAGGGTGTGCTGCTGTTGAATGCCACGCTCACCGTGCGCGCCGGCCAGGCAGCATCGCATCAGGGCAAGGGGTGGGAGACGTTCACCGACGAGGTAATCAGCGCCGTCAGCGCCAAGCCGGATCACGTCGTGTTTATCTTGTGGGGTGCCTACGCCCGAAAGAAGAAGTCGCTGATCGACCCATCACGGCACACGATCATCGAATCACCACACCCGTCGCCGCTGTCAGCCCACACCGGTTTCTTCGGAGCCAAACCGTTCAGCCGCAGCAACCAGGCACTCGTCGCTCACGGCCAACCAGCGATCGATTGGAGGCTGTGAAGCACCATGGCCTGGACCACCAGCACCAGCGTGATGCGGTTGCGTCGCCGCAGCGATCCTGTCGATGTCACCGTCGAAACGCTCGACGGCTTCCGGCGCCATCTCACCGGTCGCAACGCCGCCGTACTCGCCTACTACGGGTTTCTCACCTTGTTCCCGTTGCTGATGGCGGCGACGACGATCCTCGGGTTCGCACTCGAAGGCGACCCCGAACTGCAGGCCGACATTGTCGATTCGGCCCTCAGCCAGATTCCGGTGATCGGTGCTGATCTCGAGCCCGGTTCAACGATCGGCGGCAACTGGTGGGCCCTGGTTTTCGGACTTGGGATCGCGTTGTGGGGATCGCTGAAAGCGTTCGTCGCCCTTCAGGCCGCCCTCGATGACGTCTGGGAGATCCCGGTCGACGATCGCGCGAATGGGGCCGTCAAACGTGTCAGGGCGCTCGTTGGCATCGCCGTGATCGGCGCCGGTCAGATCGTCACCGTGGCGTTGGCGGCGACCGTCAGCGAGGTTGGGATGCCTCGACTCGGACGGCTGCTGATCACCCTCGGTGGCCTGGTGGTCAACTTCATTGTTGTAGGTGCGATGTACCGGTACCTCACCTCCAAGTCGACGACATGGGAAATCGTTTGGCCAGGTGCGGTCTTCACAGGGATTCTGTACACCGTGCTGCAGTTCGCCGGCACACGACTCGTCACCAAGACATTCGACGACGCCGAGAGTGTCTACGGCACGTTTGCGGCCACGTTGGCGTTGCTCAGCTGGCTCAGTTTGCTCGCCCTGATCAGCCTGATCGGGGCCGAGCTGAACGCTGCCCTGGTCAGACGCAATGACCGCCAGCCAGCATCGCCGTCGGAACAACCGACCGCACCCGTTGCCGCCGCCGACGACGACTGACTACTCGGCGGGCGGGCCGAGTTGGGTGACGATCAGCGACGCCTGTTCGAGCGTGCGGTGAACCGGACACCGATCGGCGATCTTCGCCAGGCCGGCGCGCTGCTTCTCATCGAGCTCGCCCTCCAGATATAACACCCGCGTGAACTGATCGATCTTGCCATTCTTCGGCACAGCACCGTCTGCTGTGTCGGTGGCGACATCGGCAGCGTGCACCTTGTCGTGTGACACCTCGACCGTCACCTTGTCGAGCGGAAGCTGCTTGCGATCGGCGTACATCCGCAACGTCATCGACGTACACGCGCCAAGCGCGGCCGCCAGCAAGTCGTACGGGCCCGGCCCGGCGTCGAAACCGCCGACCGACTCGGGCTCGTCGGCGAGGAACCGATGCCGCCCGGTCACGACGTGGTTGAGGAACAAGCCTTGAGTGGTCTCCGCGACAACCACCTGGGCGGACGGCTTGGGGGCCTTGGTCGCGCCGCTCTCGTCAACGAGATACCTGGCTGCCCATGCTCCGATCACCGACGCCGCGTACTCGGAATCGGCGGTCGTAGACAACAGATGGTCGGCGTGATCGAGGCTGACGAAGCTCTTCGGATGACGAGCCGCTTGAAAGATGCCAGCAGCGTGGTCGACACTGACGGTGTTGTCGATCGGTGAGTGCATCACTAAGAGAGCCGCGTCGAGAGTGGCTGCGGCATCGGTGACCGCCCCAGAGCGCAGGTCGTCGATGAACTGCTGACGAATAGTAAACCGCCGCCCGTGCAGCTCGACCTCGACCTCGCCACGTTCTGCGATCTCGTCGAGCATTCCGTCGAACAGCCCGGCGACGTGACCGGCATCCGACGGGGCCCCCAGCGTGGCGACAGCACTCACTTCGGCGAGTTGGTTAGCAGCGCAGATCACCGCCGCCCCTCCGAGCGAATGGCCGACCAGCAACTGTGGCGCCCGGTGGTCTTGGCGCAGCCAATCAGCGGCCGCAATCAGGTCGTCGACATTCGACGAGAAGTTGGTGTTGGCGAACTCGCCCTCGCTGGCACCGAGCCCAGTGAAGTCAAACCGCAGCAGCCCGTAGCCAAGGTCGGTCAATACTGCCGCAATCCTGGAGGCCGCCCGAAGGTCCTTGCTGCATGTGAAACAGTGAGCAAACAGGGCAAACGCCTTGGGCGGGCCGGCCGGCAGGTCGAGCCGTGCTGAGAGCAGTTCGCCAGAACTGCCGGGAAACGTGACACGTTCGATGCGGGTGGGCATGCGCCGACGGTACCAACAGCTTCGCCGCGCACGTATGAACTCGACGTCAGCGCTGCGATACTTGTCCACCGTGTCGACCTCGCCCACCGATCCTCACACCGACCGGTACGCCCGCGATCCCAACGGGCGAGCAGAACGTTTCATTCGTCCGCTGCGCGACTTCCTGCATCAGGAGGCGAGCGCTGGTCTGCTGCTGGTCGGTGCCGCGATCTTTGCCCTGATCTGGGCCAACTCGCCCTGGTCGGGAAGCTACTTTGATCTCTGGAGCATCGAATCCGGCGTTGAGTTCAACGGGCACGGTATCCATCTCAATCTGCGCGAATGGGTCAACGATCTGGCGATGGTGTTGTTCTTCTTCGTCGTCGGATTGGAGATCAAGCGCGAGCTGACCGAGGGCGAGTTGCGTGACCCGCGCCAGGCCGCGCTCCCGATCATCGCCGCCTTTGGCGGCATGATTGTGCCGGCCACGATCTTCGCAGTACTCAACTCGGGCGGTGATGGTTCGAAGGGGTGGGGGATCCCGATGGCCACCGACATCGCAATCGTGATGGGTGTCGTTGCCCTGTTGGGCTCGCGTGCACCGTCGTGGCTGAAACTGTTTCTGCTGGCACTCGCCATCGTCGACGACATCGGGGCGATCCTGGTTATCGCCATCTTCTACTCCGAGGGTGTTTCGTTCGAGTGGTTGTCGGTTGCCATCGGAGCGGTCGCCGTCGCCGCCGTGATCCGAAACAGCGTGCCTTGGATCGGGGTGTATGTCGCCCTCGGTGCTCTGTGCTGGTTGGGGCTTCACAACGCTCACGTACATCCAACCCTCACCGGTGTCGCATTCGGCCTGCTGGCGCCCGTAACGCCCCGCCGACGGTCTGGCATGATCGACGCCGACGAGCTGGCCGCCAAGCCCGACGTGCGCAAGGCGGCAGCCGTCTCGCAGCAAGCGAAGTGGACCGTATCCATCGTCGAATGGCTCGAGCACCGACTGCACCCCTGGTCAGCATTCTTGGTCGTGCCCGTGTTTGCGCTCGCCAATGCCGGGATCAAGATCCCTGCCTCCGACCTGGGCAGTGCGATGACCAATCGCGTGACGTGGGGCGTCATGCTCGGGCTCGTGGTCGGCAAGACGATCGGCATCACCGGGGCGACCCTTCTGGCCGTCGCCCTCAAAATAGGGCGCCTTCCGGAGGGGGTTACGCCGCGCTATGTGCTCGGTGCTGGTGCACTCGGCGGAGTCGGGTTCACAGTGTCGCTGTTCGTGACCGAACTTGCCTTCGGCGAGGAGGTCGTGGGCACCGATGCTCGGCTCGGTGTGCTGATCGGATCGTTCGCGGCGGCGCTGATCGGATCAGCGATCATGATTCCCGGAAAGGTGCTCGACGATCGCTCAATGACTGGACCTGTGGTCGACCCTGACACGGATCCGGCGTTCAACTCTTCGCCGCGGCAGTCGAAAATCGACTAGAACACTGACACGGCGAGTTCAGCACAGAGACTGAGCTCGCCGCCGCCGTTCCGATGCTGATCTCCACGCTGCTGGCAGCCACCGAATCTGCGCTCGGCCCAACGCTGGCGATCATCGTCGGCGTAGGGATGGCCGCGCAATGGATCGCGTGGCGTACCCAAGTGCCATCGATCATTCTGCTGCTCGTTGCCGGCCTGCTGCTCGGCCCTGTCTTCAGCCTGATCGACCCCGACGACTTCCTGGGCGGAACCCTGTTTCCCGTCGTCTCGCTGTCGGTAGCCCTGATCCTGTTTGAAGGCGGGCTCGACCTGCCCCCGCGCGAGCTGCGATCGACCGGCACCGTCGTGCGCCGTCTAATCACCATCGGCGCCATCATCACCTTCCTCGTTGCCGCCTGGAGCGCCGAGCAACTGTTCGATATCAGCCGTGGCGCCGCCGCTGTCATGGCGGCCGTGCTCGTGGTAACAGGGCCCACCGTCGTCGGACCGTTGCTGCGGTTTGTCCGGCCCAGCGGCCGCACCGGTCCGATGCTGCGTGCAGAAGGCATTCTGATCGACCCGATCGGTGCCACCGCCGCATTGGTGGCCTTCGAGGCGGCGCTGACCGACGAGCCGGGCGAGGCGATCAGCGCTCTGATCGGCGTGATCGGACTCACACTGCTGGCCGGTGTCGGGATCGGATTCCTACTGGCCTACATGCTCGATCATGCCCTGCGCCGGTTCCTGATCCCCGACCACCTCGGCAATCCGATCGCGTTGGCGATCGTGGTGGTCGGGTTCGTGATCAGCAACGAGGTGCAGGAGGAGGCAGGCCTGCTGACCGTGACCGTGATGGGCATCTGGCTGGCGCGACGAGACTCAGCCGCCGTGCGCCAACTGCTCGAGTTCAACGAGAGTCTGCGCACCTTGCTGATCTCCGCCCTGTTCATTCTGCTGGCGGCCCGCATCGAACCCGACCAGTTGCGAGACGTCGCCCTCCCATCGCTGCTGTTCCTCGCCATGCTGGTGTTCGTAGCTCGCCCGCTCGGGGTGATCGTGTCGACAGTACGAACCGGTCTGACTTGGCGCGAGCGGTTGTTCTTGATGGTCATGGCACCGCGCGGCATCGTGGCCGCCGCCGTGTCGGCGATCTTCGCCCTGCGGCTCGAGCAAGAGGGGGTACGAGGGGCCGAGCTGATCGTGCCGATCGTGTTCTTGATGATCATCGGCACGATCCTCGTCTACGGCTTTCTCGCAGGACCGGTAGCTCGCGCGTTGGGGCTGGCGGAAGCCCGCGCCAACGGCGTGCTGATCGTCGGAGCGCATTCGATCGCCAGAGGATTGGCGAAAGCGCTCGAAGATCTAGATGTAAAAACGATGCTGGTCGACACCGACCCGTACAACGTGACCCGTTCGGTGGCGCTCGGGTTGCCGGCAAGGCGGCTGAGTGTGCTGACCGAGGAAGCCACGCACGAGCTCGATCTGCGGGGCATCGGAAGGATCCTGGCACTCACCTCCAACGACGAGGTCAACGCCCTCGCCTCAGGTCGGTTCGCCAGGCTGTTCGGCCGACGCGAAACGTTTCAGCTCGCCCCCGGCGAGCGCCAGCGCAGCGGCGCCCTGCCAGAAGCGCTGCTGGGTAGGGTGATCGGTATCCAGGGACTCGACTACGGAACCCTCGACGAGCGCACACGCCAGGGTTGGCGGGTTCGCCCCTCCCCTACCGGCGAGCCGATCTCGGCGGCGACCGAGGCTGGTTTGTTCCTGCCGATGGCGCGAGTGTTCGGCGGCCAGCTCAGCTTTATCTGCCGCAACGATCCCGTGCCGTCGCAGGGCACGGTGATCGGTCTCGCAGCCCCATCGGTGCAGAAGGATCTCGAACGGGCGTTGGAGCAAGCCGAATGACGGCGATCCACCGGTGCCGATAAACCTGCATCTGTTCGTCTACGGCACGCTGCGCCCCGGTGATGTTCGCTGGTCGTTGCTCGAGCCGTTCGTCGCCGATGGCGGCCGGGCCGACTCGGCCGTTGGCCACCTGTTCGACACCGGCCTCGACTACCCAGCGGCCGTGTTCGGTGGCGACGGCACGATCGTCGGGCGCACCTATCAGCTGCGAGCCGACACGCTCGACAAGGCGCTGGCGGTGCTCGACGAGGAGGAGGACACCGTGCTCGGCCTGTATCGACGCGTCGAGCTCACCACCGGGTGTGGTGTTCGGGCATGGGCCTACGAGTACGGCGACGGCCTCGACCTGACCCCGATCGAGTCAGGCGACTGGTTCCTCCGCTGAGTTGGGAGTTCCCAACTTCCAACTCAGAACAGCTCTTGGGCGACGGCCAACACCGCCGCGGCGTGGTTGGTGATGTCGGTTTCGGTCAGTGTCGGCCCGAGTTCGACCGTGAAGCCGATGCCGACATCGGTGGTGACCGTCCGCGACCACTGCGAAGCGGTGCCGGTGTACGTGCCGCCTGTGATTCCGATCAACGGTAGCCCGGTGATCTCGGCGTAGCGGGCGCGAGCGTCACCGTCGCGGCCCGACGATGGGCTGATCCGAAACAGGTCCTGGTGGTACCACAGGATCAGATCTGGCCGCACCGAGTCACCGAGCGCCACAATCGCCCGGGTCTCCGGCTCGCTGGCCGGTCTGGTGCCGGCGTATTGCCAGTCCCCTTCAGTGCCGAGGTATCCCCACTTGTTCGGGAAGTTGCGGTTGAGGTCGACGAGGTTGGCGTTCTGGCGATCATGGCGGGCCTGGCCGTCGGGGTTGATCGAACGCACCAGCCACAGCTCGACGCCGAGGGGCACCGGCCCGCTGGCCAGCCGATCGATGATCGCCACGCCGGCGTCTTCGTTGCCGTGGATGGCGCCGACGACGAGTACACGGGCCCCGCCGGGGTCGCCGCGCCGGATGACCGTGATCGGGCGGCCCTCGACCGATCGACCGATCTCGATCTCGGTGTCGACCGGAAACGAGAGTGCATCGATGGGGGTGATCTCCGGCGGCGGCGGAATCGCGCCGGCGACGGTCGACGCCGCTGTGGTCGGCGGGCTTGTGGTCGGCGGGCTCGTCACGGTCGACGTCGACGTCGACGAGATCGCTGGAGGGGGCGAGGTTGTCGTGGAGGTCGAGCTGGTCGTGGTCGTAGCGATCGTGGTGGAGGTCGACACCGTTGTCGTCGCAGCCAGTTCGACCGTCGTAGTGGCTGCCGGAACGATCGTGGTCGGGGATGCATGAGAGCCCGATGAGCAGGCGGCCAGCAGAACACCCGCCGCCGCTACGGCGACCATTCTCGTATCACGCACGGCGAGCGTGGGCGTCCAGGAGTTCGGCGACGACGATGGTCAGGCGGCGAGCCGTGGGCACATGCAAGTACTCATTAGGGCCGTGGGCGTTGGCATCGGGACCGAGGGCGCCGGTGATCACGAACTGGGCCTCGGGAAAGCGCTCTCCGAGCATGCCCATGAACGGGATCGAGCCACCTTCGCCGAACATGCGTGCCGCCTCCCCGAAAGCGACGATCGACGCAGCGTCGAGCGCCGACTCGAGCCAGGGCGCAAGCGCCGGGGAGTTCCAACCTGGTCCGGTCTCGAGGCCCGACAGTGTGACGCGGGCGCCGTACGGCGGATCGGCCAACAACGCCGCGGCGAACTCGTCGGCGACGGCCTGCGGGTCAGCGTTGGGTGGCAACCGAAGTGACAGCTTGAGCGAGGTGCTGGGTCGCAACACGTTTCCGGCGCGGCTGGTCGGCGGCAATCCGTCGGCACCAACCACGCTGAGCGCGGCCCGCCAAGTGCGCGCCAGCAGTTGCTCGGTGGCATCGGCAGTTGTCGGGCCGGCACCGTCGACAAACGGATAGTGATCGGCGATCGCACCGATGTCGACGGCCGTCGAATCGGCCTGGGCGACGCGGTCAGCGGGGACTTCGGTCTGGCACGTGTCGAGCAGCACCCGACCCGTCGCTTCGTCCTCGATCCGCGACAACAATGATCGTGCGATCCGAAAGCTGGACGGCACCATGCCCGAAACGTCTCCCGAATGCAGTCCAGCGGTGACGATGTCGACGGTGAGTACGGCGCTGACAAGACCGCGCAGCGACGTGGTCACCCACATCCGTTCGTAATCGATGCAACCGGAGTCGAGGCACACCACCAGGCTCGGCGAACCGAGTCGATCGGCGAGCGCTTCGACATGGGCAGGCAGGTCGGGCGAGCCCGATTCCTCGCTGGCCTCGATCAACACGACGCACCGCCCGTGAGATCCGCCGGCAGCTTGAACCGCCTCGATCGCGGTCAGGCTGGCGAACGCCGCGTAGCCGTCGTCTGCGCCACCACGGCCGTACAATCGATCGCCGTCGAGCACCGGGGTCCATGGGCCGAGTCCGTCGCGCCAACCCTCCATCTCGGGCTGCTTGTCGAGGTGGCCGTACAACAGCACGGTGTCGTCAAGACCAAGCTCGGCGCCGGCCTGGCCGAACGGAGCCACCTCGATCACGATCACCGGTGATCGCTGTGGTAGCTCCTGGATACCGACGCTGATTCCCTCGATCGGGCGCGCCGCGCACCAGTCGCAAATCAGCTCGACGGCCTGCTGCATGTAGCCGTGTTCACGCCAGTCGGGATCGAACGCCTCGCTGACGTTCGGGATCTTGATGTAGTCGTGCAATACCGGCACGATCTCGTTCCAGACCTGGTTGACGTGATCGGTTGCTGCACGGTCGAGCGCCATGGGCACAACCGTAACGATTGGATTGATCCTCGCGTGCGCGAGGCTGGTGCGATGGACCCTCGTCCACCCGCCGCCAGCGTCGCTCTGACGCGTACCGGCGCAGTCATATTGTCGGGGTTGATGCTCATCACGACAGCGTGTTCGTCGGCGGACCGGGCAGCCTCCACAGCGCCGGCCAAGTCTGCCGCCGAGACGACGACGGGCGCCACCACGACGACCAGTCCACCGCCGACAAGTATCAGCGTGCCGGCGACTGCGGTGAGCGTCCCAACGACGACTCTGACGACGGCGCCGACGACCACTCTCGCCGCCGAACCCGTTTGGCCGCGCCACATCAGCCTGGCGTTTTCGGGCGACACGCTGGCCCACAGTCCGCTGTGGAGCCAGGCGCAACGCAACGCAGCTGCCACCGCCGGGGGGACCGGTTACAATTTTGATCCGATGCTGGCTGGGCTTGCGCCCGTCGTGGCCGCCGTCGATCTTGCCGTGTGCCACCTCGAGACCGCTATCGCGCCGGAGGGCGAGCAGTTCACGACAATGCCGCGCTTCGGAGTGCCAGAGCAGATTGCCGACGCGATCGTGGCGGCAGGGTACGACCGCTGCTCGACAGCCAGCAACCACACCGCCGACCGCGGCACCGCAGGCATCGATCGAACCGTCAACGTGCTCGAATCGCGGGGCCTCGAGCAGTCGGGAATGGCCCGACGGCCCGACGAGATCCGACCCAAGTTGTTCGAGGTCGAGGGTGTCTCGTTCAGCCATCTTTCGTACACGTTCAGCTACAACGGTCTGTCGTTGCCGAAGGGTGAGGAGTGGCGGTCGGCGACCATCGATCCGCAGCGCATCATCGCCGACGCCGCCAGTGCCAGGTCGCTCGGCGCACAGGTGGTGATCGTGAGCATGCACTGGGGCGCCGAGGGGCTGCATCAGCCGACCGGTTTCCAGCGCAATGTCGCCGACGAGATCACCGCCAGTGGCTTGATCGATCTCGTGATCGGCCATCACGCCCATGTATTGCAGCCGATCGAGCAGGTCAACGACACATGGGTGTTGTTCGGGCTCGGCAACATCTTGTCGAATCTGCCAACGTCCGATCGCTGGCCCGCTGCCAGCCAGGATGCCGCCGTGGTAACCGTCGCGATCACCGTCGACGAGCAGGGCACAGTTACGGTAGACCGGCCGGTCGCCCACCCAACGTGGGTCGACAAAGACGCCGGATGGACAGCGGTGCTGGTCGAAGCTGAACTGGCCCGCAACGACATCTCCGCCGGGCAGCGTGGCCGCCTCGAACGATCGCTCGAGCGGACACGTTCGATTCTCGGCAACTTCTTCCCAGGCACGGAGGCAGCATGAACAACCGGCAGACGGGATGGCTGTTCGTGGCGACGCAGTTCGTGTTGCTGGCGACACTCGTGGTGCTGCCGACCGGAACCGACTGGCCTCTCCCACCCGGGCTGACGATCGTGGGCATTGCGCTCGTCATCGTCGGACTCGTCGTCGTGGGCCTGGCGGCGAGCCATCTCGGCGAATCGCTCACCGCCACACCCGAGCCGAAATCTGATGCCAGCCTGCGCACGGGTGGCCTGTACCGCTTCGCCCGTCATCCGATCTATAGCGGAGTGTTGCTGGTAGTGGTAGGGCTGGCGGTGCGAAGCCGCAGTTTCGCAGCGCTGGCTGTCGGCGTGGTCACCGTGGTCTTCTTCAACGGCAAGGCGGCCTGGGAGGAACGCCGGTTGGCCGCCATCTACCCCGGCTACGCCGAGTACGCAGGCACCACGCCGCGCTTCGTGCCTCGGCCGCACCGTTGAGACAGGCGACTCGGGAGTCGTGCGTGGAGCGTGGGCCGGACGGACGGACGAACTGCGAACTGCGAACTGCGAACTGTCCTTGCCAGGTGCGGGCGGCGCCGGCGGAATACAAGCGACGCGACAAGTCCGTGCAGATCACCGGCACCACTCCCATCTCGGTAGCTTGACGGGGTGCCGATTTCGCACCCCGCCTTCGACAACCGCGTCACACGCGATCTTCGAGTCGAGATCCCGATTGTTCAGGCGCCGATGGGTTGGATCGCCCGCAGTCGGCTGGCTTCGGCCGTGTCCGCCGCCGGTGCGTTTGGCGTGATCGAGACATCTTCGGGTGAGCTCGACGCCGTGAAGGGTGAGGTCGCCAAGATGCGCGATCTGACCGACCGTCCGTTCGGCGTCAACATCGCTCAGGCGTTCGTTCGCGACCCGGCGATCGCCGAGTTCGTGATCGACCAGGGCGTCAAGTTCGTCACCACGTCGGCCGGCTCGCCCACCAAGTACACCTCGATCCTGAAAGAGGCTGGTCTCACCGTGTATCACGTTGTCCCAACGTTGGCGGCGGCGCTCAAGGCGGTCGATGCCGGCGTCGACGGGTTGGTGGTCGAGGGCGGCGAGGGCGGCGGTTTCAAGAGCCCGACCCCGGTCTCGACGATGGTGCTGTTGCCGCTGATCCGCTCGAAGGTCGACGTGCCGATCATCGCCGCCGGTGGAATCGTCGACGGCGCCACGATGGCTGCCGCATTCGCGCTCGGCGCCGAGGGCGTGCAGATGGGCACCCGCATGGTGTCGGCTGCCGAATCCCCGGTGCACGACAATTGGAAGCAGGCGATCGTCGACGCCAACGAGACCGACACGTTGTTCCTCAACCAGCGCCACTCCCCTGCGCTGCGTGCGCTTCGCACCGAGCGCACGACCCGCCTGCTCGACTCCGAGGAGAATGTGTTCGGCGAGTTCGGCAACGCTATGGCGCTCTACTTCGGAGGCGACATGGAGGCGGCGATCGCCCTCAGCGGTGAGGTGGCCGGCAGGATCGAGTCGGTGCGTCCGGTCGCCGACATCATTGCCGACACGGTGCGCGAGTTCGGCGAAACCGTCGCCCGGCTGCAGGGCTGAACGGCCGTCGTATGGAGTTCAACGGGCAGGAGTTGGTCGGCTACGCGGCGTCGGTGTTGGTCGTCATCTCGCTGGCGATGACATCGGTCGTACGGCTGCGGATCATATCGCTGGCGGGATCGGCGGCATTCCTCGTGTACGGCGTGTTGATCGGCTCGGTTCCGATCGTCGGCACCAATGTGGCGATCGTCGCCCTCAATGTCTGGTTTCTGTGGCGCGAGCTGGGTGGCAGGCGCGATCTCGGAGCGGTCGTCGTGCCGGCCGATTCGCCTTTCCTGCTCGACTTCCTCGATCACCACGAAACAGAGATCAAGAGCTTCCAACCCGAGTACGACCCGACGGTCGCAGTCGGGTTCGCAATGGTGCTGACCCGGGACGGCCTGCCAGCTGGGGCGATTCTTGGGGAGCGTGATGGGGCAACGCTCGACATCACGCTCGACTTCGTGTTGCGGGCCTACCGCGACTCGCGGCTCGGCCGTTGGGTATACGGGCCCGGTGCCCGAGTGTTCCGATCGGCAGGGATCGCGCAGCTAACCGCTGCGGCGGCCCTCGAGTCACACAGCAGCTACCTGTTGAGGGTCGGTTTCGCTCGCGACGACGTGACCGGCTGTTACACGAAGGCGATTTAGATCGCGCCCAACCGCAGATCCGTCCTTCGCCCTGACCACGCCGAGATGGGAGTTGTGCATGGGAACCCAGCGGACAGGTCGCTGCGCTGCTTTCGTTCCGCATTGTCCCCCCGTAACGATTGGTCGCAGTTCGCCTATCGGCTCACGCTCGTGGCACATCTCCCAACTCGGTAGGTTCTCGATGTGATCGAAATCGACAAGATTGAACAGTGTCGCGGCTGGGTTGAGCTCGGCGTCGACAGACCGCCGGCGGCGTTCCAATCGCTCGATCTGCGCGACATCACCGGATTCGAGTCGGGTTCGTTTGCCGGTTGCTTGTTCTTGTCGTGCCACCTGACGCCTGCTCAGGCTGGATTTCTCACCACGATGGGCGCCACTGTGATCCGCGATCAGCTCGGTCGCCCCTTTACGGCTCACCGGGCGCGCCTCTACACGCCGGGGGAGCTGTTTGCCGGGTTCGATCCTGGCGACCCGGCCGGGTACGAGTCGACCTACGACGCCAAGGTTTATCGGCACTGGGTCGAGTCGGGCCGACAGTATCCGCCGATGATCGACGAGAGCCTCGCTCGGCGCCTGCATGATCACTCGATCAGCGACGCCCTCTACGAGGAACTCGCTGGTCGCAGACCGGTCGCCGTAATGGGCGGTCACGGCCTCGAGCGAGCCGACCCTCAGTACGCCAGTGTCGCCCGGATCTCTCGCCGGCTGACCCGATCCGGGCGGCTGATGCTGTCGGGCGGCGGACCGGGAGCGATGGAGGCGACCCACCTCGGCGCCTGGATGGCCAACTTCGATGACGCCCAGCTCGACGAGGCGATCACTGTGTTGGCGCCACGCCCGACGGGCGGCGAGCTTGGCAAGGAGTACACCGATCCCGACTGGCTGCACCGCGCGTTCGAGGTGCGTCGGCGCTGGCCACTCGATAGTTTCCGCGGCCGAACTAGATATGACTCGATCGGGATCCCGACCTGGATGTACGGTCACGAGCCGCCTTCGGCGTTCGCCACGAAGATCGCCAAATACTTCGCCAACAGCGTTCGTGAGGAGGGGCTTCTGGCGATCGCTACCCACGGTGTTGTGTTCACCCGCGGCAGCGCGGGCACGATCCAGGAGATCTTCCAGGACGCCGCCCAGAACCACTACGAGAGCTTCGGATCAGCGGCCCCGATGGTGCTGGTCGGGGTCGACTACTGGACCCACCATCGTCCGGTGTGGCCGTTGCTCGAATCGCTGGCCGACGGCCACCCGTACCGCCACCTGATCACACTGACCGACGACGAACAAGAGGTCGTCGACAAGATCCTCGCCTACGAGCTGAACACCTAAACCCTCAAGGTTCGCGTGAACAGGTTGCGCACATACTGCGCAGCCTGTTCACGCGTTCGGTGAGTGTTTGATCAGCCGATTGCGTCGTCAGCTCGCTGTAATCGGCCGTCGCTGGTGGTCGGCAGCCCGAACAGCAAGCAGACCGACACAATGCAGACGGCGAAGCAGGCGCCGATCGCCCAGCGGTAGGTATCGGTTTGGTCGATCAACCAGCCGGCCACCGGAGGGCCGATCAGACCACCCAACCCTGGGCCGGTGTACAGCATCCCCAGGATCGAGCCGAGTCCGGAAACCCCCATACGATCCGAGATCACGATCGGCCCGAGCGCCACAAAGCCGCCGTACCCCACGCCGAGCACGAACACAAACAGCACCAGGACGACATACGACGATCCGGCGAAGAACCAGATCACGAAGCTGACGGCATGGATCGCGTAACACGCCCGGTACAGCCGGAATGAGCCGAACGAACGAACCAACGATCCGAATCCGACCCGCGACAACACGCTTGCGCCGCCCAGCACTCCGACCAGCACCGCAGCCTGCACCGATCCGACATCGCGCTCCTTGGCGTACTGGCCGACAAACACGAACGGCACGAATAGGGCCAGCCCAAGGGCAAACGATGACAGATGCACGCGCCGAAACACGGCGCTCCTCCACGCATCGCCGAAACGCGACGGCTGCCGGGTGCCATGGCCCGGCGGGCGGGCAGCGAGCGGGATACACGCAAGCAGCACAGCCGCACCACCCAGCCCGAACATCACATAGGTGTCGCGCCAACCGTAACGGTCGATCAGCGCTGCCGACAGCGGCGACATCACCATCGTGCCGACCCCAATGCCCGCAACCGCCAGCCCAACCGCTACAGCGCGATGGTGCACGAACCACCCGCCCACCATCGCCACCATCGGTACATAGCCGCACGCCGCGGCGATCCCCACGCCCACCCCGTATGTGACGTAGCCAACCGCCAGCGAATCGACCCGGCTGGTCAACAACAGCCCGACCGCCATCGCCACGGCGCCGAGCAGCAATACAACACGCGGGCCGAAGCGGTCCATCATGCGACCCGTCACCAGGCTCAACCAGAAGAACGAGAACGTCGTGATGCCGAAGATCACGGCCGTCTCGCCACTCGCCGAGCCGAACTCCTCGCTCATCGACTCGAAGAAAGCGCCGAAGCTGTACGCCGTACCCAGGGTCACCGCAGATGCCAGGAACGACGCCACGACGGTCAGCCACGCCCGACCCGAATCGACGGTGTGAACAACCTGTGGCATGCCAGGACAGTACGTGCAAGCAGGTGGCCGCGGCGGATCAGCCGGGTGATCGGATCAGGGCAGGCGAATGCCGGTTGCTTGTTCGAACTGGCGGCGGATTCGTTTCGGGCTGACCGGGCCGTCGACACCGACCGGTTGCGCGAACACGCTCATCCGATACTCCTCGAGCAGCCACACCACCCGACGCGCCTCGTCGGTGACCCGCTCGAGACCGGCCACTGCGCCCAGGTACTCACGCTCGAGCGGGCGGACATCGGCCATCCGGCGCTGGTCGCGCGCTACGTCACCGGCCAGATGGTCGAGTCGATATTCGATGCCGCGCAGATAACGATGCAGATCGGGAAGTCGATCGGTACCCGATCGACGCACGAAACCGGGTGACACCAGTCGAGCGAGATGTCCCTCGACGTCGCCGACCGTCGGACGCAACGCCGCTGCGGTCAGCGAACGCGTGCGCTTGCGAACCCTTTCTCCGGCACCGATGATGTCAGCCGCCACTGCCAAAGCGTCTGCGGCGACGCCCGGCGCCTCGCCGCGCACCGAACCTTCGAGCCGGGCAAACGCTACATCGTCCCACGGCAGTTCGTATCTGGCCATCACGGCGTCGACCGCCGCCTCGATGCAGTCGGCGACGAGATCGCCCAGAGCAATCGATCCCTTGGCGATCGCAATCTGGCTGCGCTGGTCGAGGGTGCGCTCGATCTTGGAGGAGGTCGGGGCGGCAGCCATCAGCAGCAACCTGCGTACACCGCCCCGCATCGCCCGCTGCTGCAGGTCCTCGTTGTCGACTACCCGCAAGGCAACGCTGTCGCCGCGATCGAGCAGCGTCGGATACGAGCGCACGATGTGGCCGTCCTTGATGCGGTGCTCGACGACTCGGTCGAGCCGACCAATGTCCCACCGCACGATGTCGCGCCGCTCGGTAACCGGCGAGACGTCAGCGAGGGCTGCCCGGGCGGAGCCAGCTTGGCGACCGCGGATCGCCGCCAGGTCGTCGCCGGCATCGACCACGATGCCCTTGTCGTCAACCACCACTATGTGTAGCCGCAGATTGCTCGGCAGCCGGGCCAGACGAAAACCGTCGGCGTCGATCGGCTGGCCGGACACCTCCGTGATGGCACGCGCTAGAGCATCGACCAGACGTCCCTCGGCGGGTCCGAGCAACTCGGCTGCGGCAGCTGCCGTTTCGTTCATCGGGATCAGATTGCGACGCACGTCCTTGGGCAACGAACGCACCAGCAGCGATACCAATTCGGGTCGATATCCAGGGATCAACCAGTCGAAGCCGGTGTCGTCGAGTTGGTTCAAAGCGGTCAGCGGAACCGTAATCGCTGCCCCATCGAGCGCCGTGCCGGGCTCATAGCGATAGGTAATGCGGTACTCGGGATCGCCCGCTTGCCAGCCATCTGGTCTCCAAGTGTCGGGATAGTCGGTGAGAGCGATACCGCGCCGGTTCGACAATACGGAGGGCGTGAGCTCCAGCAGATCAGGCTGTTGTTCACGAAGGTCTCGCCACCAACGATCAAAATCGCGGCCCGAGGTGACGGCGCTCCCGACGCGCTCATCGTAGAACTCGAGCAGGGCGTCGTCGTCGAGCAGATCGATCCGGCGCACACGCGCCTCGAGCAGTCGCACACGATCGAGGAACCGTTCGTTCTTGGCGACGAACGCATGGCGCGTCTCCCAGTCGCCGAACACGAGCGCGTTGCGAATGAACATCTCTCGCGCCAGCCGGACGTCGACCCGGTCGAGACCGATCGTGCGGCTGCTGACGATTGGCAAGCCGAACAGTGTGACCGTCTCGGCGATCACCGCACGGCCCGAACGATCGTCCCACCACGGATCGCTGTACGAGCGTTTCACCAGATCTTGCGCCAGTGTTTCGGCCCACTCAGGCTGGATACCGGCCACGCGGCGGGCCCACAGCTGATTCGTTTCGACAAGCTCGGCGGCCATCACCCAGCGCGGCGGGCGTCGTGACAGTACCGAACCGGGAGCGATGACGAACCTCGCATCGCGAGCTCCACGGAACTCGCGTCCGTCGCCGTCACGCACACCGATGTGAGACAGCAGCCCTGCCAGCACGGCGCGATGCACATGGTCGGGATGACCGGCCTCGATCGTCGGACGGATCTTCAACTGTCCGGCAACCTGGCGAAGCTGGCTGTACAGGTCGCGCCACTCGCGCACCCTCAGGTAGTGGAGGTGCTCGTCACGGCACATGCGCCGAAACTGATTGCCGGACAGCTGGCGCTGTCGTTCACGCAGGTAATCCCAAAGCACCACCGTCGAAAGCAGGTCGGAGCCCTCTACATCGAACCGACGGTGCAGCTCGGCCGCCTTCTCTGGCGACTCCTTGGGGCGCTCGCGGACATCCTGGATCGACAATGCCGAGGCGATCACAAGCACCTCTCGTACGCAGCCCTGGCGTTCGGCCTCGATCACCATTCGACCCAGCCGAGGGTCGACTGGGAGTCTCGCAAGTTGTCGCCCGATCTTGGTGAGATCGCGCGGCGCACCGATCGTTCCCGGCTCGAGAGCTCCCAACTCGTCGAGCAGCAGGTAACCATCGCGGATCGACGCCGAATCTGGCGGCTCGACAAACGGGAACCGGTCGACGTCGCCGAGACCGATCGCCGTCATCTGCAGGATGACCGATGCCAGATTGGTGCGCAGGATCTCCGGCTCGGTGAATTCGGACCTGGTCTCGTAGTCGTCCTGTGTGTACAGGCGGATGCAGATACCCGGCGCGACTCGTCCGCAACGTCCAGCACGTTGGTTGGCAGACGCCTGCGACACGGGTTCGATCGGAAGCCGCTGCACCTTCAACCGGCGACTGAATCGGGAGATCCGGGCGGTGCCGGCATCGATGACATAACGCACCCCAGGGACAGTGATCGAGGTCTCGGCGACATTCGTCGACAGCACGATGCGGCGGCCGCGATGGGTTTGAAAGATGCGGTGCTGTTCGGATGCCGACAATCGTGCGTAGAGCGGCATGATCTCGGTGTCGCGACGATCTTCTTTGCGCAGCGCATCCGCGATGTCGTGGATCTCGCGCTCGCCGCTGAGGAACACGAGTACGTCGCCCGGGCCGTCCTTGGCAAGTTCGTCGAATGCATCGATCACCGCCCGTACCTGATCGCGGCGATCACCCTGACGGCTCTCGTTGTCATCACCGTATGGTCGATAGCGCAGTTCGACCGGGTGCGTGCGCCCCTCGACGACGAATACAGGGGCCGGTGTGCGATCGCCGTCGGTGAAGTGTTCGGCGAACCTTTCAGTGTCGATCGTGGCCGACGTGACGATCACTTTCAGATCGGGTCGTCGCGGCAGGAGTTGTTTGAGATAGCCGAGTGTGAAGTCGATGTTGAGGCTGCGCTCGTGCGCCTCGTCGATGATCAGCGTGTCATAGCGGCGCAGCATTCGATCGCGCTGCAACTCGTTGAGCAGAATACCGTCGGTCATCACCCGCAGCAGTGTCCCCTCGCCGACCCGGTCGTTGAACCGAACCGTGTACCCGACGCCATCTCCGATCGTCGTGCCGATCTCCTCGGCAACCCGCTCGGCAACCGTTCGCGCCGCCACGCGACGCGGCTGGGTGTGACCGATCAACCCCTCGATGCCGCGGCCTGCCTCGATGCACATCTTCGGCAGCTGCGTGCTCTTGCCCGAACCGGTCTCGCCGGCGATGATCACGACTTGGTGGTCGCGAATCGCCTGCACCAGCTCGTCACGGCGTTCGGTGATCGGCAGCGACTCGGGGTACCCGATCGGCCCCGCCGCGGTGAGACGTTCGAGGGTGGCCTGGCGAGCCGTAACTTGACGGGCGCGTCGCTGCTCGTGATCACCAGAGTCAGAACGGCGATTGGACGGGGACATGACGGTGCAAGGGTCGCAGGTTCGGAACGTGCGACCCGCACGATTTCTATCTGGCGACGGACACAATCCGGATTCGCGGGCACACTGTCGCTGTGGATGCCGATCTGCGAAGCGACCTCGAACGGGCCGCACCGACCGAATTCAATCGGCTCTCGGCGGCCGAACGCGAACGTTTCTTCGTCCATGGCGAACGGCTGATCCGCCGAGCCCACTGGGAGGGCGCCCGCGACGTCGAGGTCACCGATCAGATGGTGCTGACGGTCAGCTCGCACGCGGCATTGCTGACCGCCGGGTTCGAACCACAGACGCAACCGTTTCTGAACGTCAAGTCGATCGTTTTGCATGCCCGCACGATCGTCACCCGTCAAGTGCAGCCGGGGCCCGTGCGAGGCGTGTACACCTCAGGTCCGCAATACCTGGCCGGACAGTCCGGACATGGGCGCGGTCCGGTCTTGCTCGATTGGCAAACCGTGCAACGTCAGGTTGCAGCGCCCGGGATTGGGGCGAACGTCGTGTACCACGAGTTCGCCCACAAACTCGACCAACTCGACGGACCCGCCGACGGGATGCCACCGCTTCCAAACCGAGACGCACAGCGGGAGTGGGCACAAACGCTCGGCACCAACTACCGCCGGCTGCGCCGGAGGGGCAGCGACGCCCTGGTGCGCGGATACGCCGCCACCAACCCGGCCGAGTACTTCGCCGTCACCAGCGAACTGTTCTTCACCCGCCCGGTCGACCTACGCCAGCGATTACCGCGGGTGTACGAACGGCTCGCCGACTTTTATCGGCAGAACCCAGCCGCCAGGGCCGGCACGTAGCGCCAAGTTGCGCCAAGTTGCGCCAAGTTGCGCCAGACACAGCGTGGCTTATCAGACACGGCATGGTTTGGGCGACGCGTCCAATCCGACCCGCTCGAGTTGTGCCTGACACACTCCGAACGCTTTGCTCGCTATTGGCCGGTGAAGTTCGGCTTGCGCTTTTCGGCGAAGGCGGCGATGCCTTCTTGGCCGTCGTGGCCGCACATCGCCTGGGCGATTACGGCACCCTCGTACTCGCCGGCGGCCTGCAAGGCGTGCTCGTAGCCGTGGTACACGACGCTCTTGGCGTGGCCAGTCGCCCACGCCGGACCGTCGGCGAGCTGTTGCGCCAGGTCGGCCGTGGCCTGATCGACATCGTCGTCTGGCACCACCCGGTTGACCAGCCCCCACGATTCGGCCTCGACGGCGCTGAGCACGCGGTTGGTCAGCGTCAGATCGAGCATGCGGCGCAACCCGATGTGGCGCGCCACAAAGTACGACGAGGTTCCGTCAGGTGTTACACCGGCGCGGGTGTAGGCCATCGTGTATTTGGCCGACTCGCCCGACACGACCAAGTCAAAGGCACTCATCAGCGACAGCCCGGCACCACCGGCAGCGCCGCGCACACCCGCCACGAACGGTTTGGGGATCGAGTTCATCTTGTAGATCGCGCCGTGGTAGTCGACCAGCATGTCGGACGCCAGCGACGGCACGTTCGGGCCCGCCTCGTAGAACAACTTTAGATCGCCACCAGCGCAGAACACCTTGCCCTCGGCAGTGACCGACACCGCCTTCACGGCGGCGTCGAACTCGATCGCGACCATCACCGCCCGCAGGTCGGCCGAGAACGCCGGGTTGACCGCGTTGGCTCCCTCCGGGCGGGTGAATCGTATGTGCGCAACGCCGTTGCGCACCCCATACGTCATCGTGGTGAGGTCCATGTCGGAACACTATGACGACGTCCATGTCCGATCGCCATCGCAACGACATCGTGACTATCGACTCGCGCATACATCGACGCGAAGCACTCGTCACAGAACGAAGCCGTTGGGTTCGGCTCGCACGAGCCCACCGGCGACTACCTGCGACAACTATCAGATGACCTGATCCTGCTCGACGGTCGAGCCGAACCGCCGTCAGCTGGCGAGCAACTCGATCCCGCGCCTGAAGAACGAAACTGCCGCGTCCAGCGGGTCGCCCGCACCGCCTAGTTCGCCGTGGCCGAGTACAGCGCCGAACCCGGCGTTCCAAAACTCTGGGTCGCCGGGGCGATCGTCGGTCCACGGGCCGACATAGAGGTACGGCTCGGCGTGATACGAGTCGCCGGGCGAGCCACCCAGGTTGACGCGGCGATCGGGCGCCGCCGTCAGATCGAGGGCGGCGTCGAAGTGCTCAGGCCAGACCTGAACAAGCGAGGGGTCGGCGGCGAATGGTGCCTCGGCGACGACACGATCGAGGGCGGCGGCCACGAGCGCGTACCAATCGCCCAACGCCTTGGCGGCTGACACATCGACGCCGAGCGGCTGGCCGGCATCGCCGAGCGGCGGGGTGTCGTGGCCAACGTCGAGTTCGGCGCCGAGGTCGACCTGGGCGAAGCCAGCCAGATCGGTCAGAGACGACCCATCGATGGTGACTGCCGCACTGTGCGCTTTCTCGGGACCGCCCGACTCGCGAACCAGCAGACCACCAGAGACCCGTACACGCGTCAGATCCTCGCCGAACTCGGGTGTGCCAAAGCCGCCGTTGGTGACGCGCAGGCCAAAACGCCCCGTCGCCTGTGACCGGGCTCGCGCCACGATGTGAACGGCAACCCGCTGCAACACGTCGCGGGTGGTGGCGTACGAGGTCGGAAGTGGGCTCAGACGATGCATGTCGAGAGCAACCCCGTCAGGCCCGGGTTGCTTCCGTTACTCGCTGGTGGCTCCCCGAAAGTCGGGGGCCCGCTTCTCGCGATGTGACGCCAGCCCCTCGGCCACGTCGGGGCCGCCGAACCCGTAGAACTCGAGCGCCAGCGAGGCGTCGAATGCCGAGCCCGCCGAACGGTACCAGTGGTTCAGCGAGTGTTTGGTCCAGCGCATCGCCGATGGCGAGACAGCCATCAGTTTGTCGGCAACGATCAGCGCCTCCTCGTGGACCATGTCGTCGTCGACACACAGCGACACCAATCCGATCCGCTCGGCCTCCTCGCCGGTCAGGGTGTCACAGGTGAGTAGGTAGTACTTGGCCTTCGCCATGCCGCACAACAACGGCCAGCAGACCGCCGCGTGATCGCCGGCGGCCACGCCCAGGCGGGTGTGGCCGTCGATGATGCGGGCGTTGCGCCCGACGATCGACACGTCGGCCAACAATCCGGCCACCAGCCCGGCACCGACCGCAGGGCCATGGATCGCCGAAACGATCGGCTTCGAACAATTGATCACGTTCCATACCAGGTCACGGGCCTCGCGCATGACTCTGGTGCGCACGCCATAGTCCTGGATCATCCCGTCGATCAGCTCAAAGCTGCCACCCGCCGAGAAACCCTTGCCGGCGCCCTGCAGGATGGCTACCTGCACGTCGGGATCGCGATCGACCGTCTGCCAGATCTCGGCGATCTCGCGGTGGGCGCCGGGCCCGACCGAGTTCAGCCCTGGGGCGTCGAACGTGACCCGCAGCACACCGTCTCGCGGGCGGTCGTAGGTGAAACTCGGATAGAGGGCGTCGTAGTCGATGCTCATTGGCTGTCTCCTGTGTCTCGGGATGTCAACGCGCCGAGGATGATCTCTGCGAGTTCGAGCGGGGCGTCGCCTTGCACGCTGTGGCCGGCGTCGACCTCGATCACGGTTGCGTCAGGTCGGCGCCGCAACAGTTCGACAACATCACCATCGTCGACGACCGACTGAGAGCGCATCCCACGCACGAGCGTAATCGGGCCGGCGAACCCCTCCAGGTCATCCCACAACAGCGCCGGGTCAGGGCCGGCGGTCTCATCATTGCCCATCACGGCGACGTCGTCGCGGCGGTGACGCCAGACCCAGCTTCCGTCGTTTAGCTGGGTGGCGTTGTGAAGAATTCCGCGCCGCAGGGAGCTCTCCGAACGGGTTGGGTTGAACTCGATCGTGCGCGCCAGCAGCTCACCGAAGCTGGGAAACGTGGCGGGGCCGCGCACAAAGTCATAAATCGCCTTGGCCTTCTCGCCCGTGACGCCCGGGGTGATGTCGACAAGCACGAGACGTCGCACCAGATCGGGTCGAACTGTCGCCAGCGCGATCGAGGTGAGCCCGCCCAACGACATACCGACGATGAGGCCCGCGTTTGGGGCTTTTTCAGCGATCACCGCCGCAAGGTCGGCGGCGTTGGCGGCGGGCGCGGTTCCGACCCCTGGTGCCGGACTGTCGGAGTGGCCGTGGCCGGGAAGGTCGGGGGCGATCAGCGGGCGACCCAGAGCAAGAGCCACCGTGTCCCACGTGTGGGCGTTCTGGGCGCCCCCGTGGATCAGCACCATCTCGGGTGGATCATTACCCCAGACCAGGCTGCTGAGTCGACGACCATCCGGTAGCTCAGTGGCCACGCGTCTCACATCCGGAGGCCCATCGAAGGCCAGGTCGTGCTCGGCGGCGTTCTGATGGAAGAGAGCGAACTCGTCGTACTCGATGCGGTCGACCATGCGAAGTACCGTACGTTCCCGCCACCGCCCGTGGCGATCCGCACGCGCGATCGATACCGTCGAAGGGAAGTTCGGCCCTACTCGGCCCAGTATTTCTGGGCCAAGGTGGGGACGCCCTACGGTGTGCAAGCCCTATGTCGAGAATGAGGTGTCGAACATGTCCATGAAGATGACTGGTGATCGCCGGGAAACTCTCACCCACAGGCGGTTCATCCGGACGATGGGCGGCGGCGTCGCTGTCGCCTTCGCTGTGGTCGGGCTGGCTGCGTGCGGCGATGACGGCAACGACGGCACGTCACCATTTGCCAGGATCCCAGGGGGACCGGCGGCCGAGGCTGCGCCGGCGGAGGAGCCTGCTGCGGTTGAGGTGATCATCATCCCTGAGGCTTGGGATCCGACGAACGCCGATATCGCGTTCTCACCAAACGTGGTCACGGTCAAGGTCGGCGACACCGTCACGTGGAGCAACACCGACACCTTGTTCCATACCGTGATATCGGGCACGAGTACCGGCGAGCCGGGCAAGACGGGCACTCCCGATGGTCTGTTCGACTCGGGTGAGGTGCAGGCCGGCGAGTTGTTCGAGCGCACGTTCGACGAAGCCGGCACGTTCACCTACTTCTGCACGCCACACCCATGGATGATTGGCGAGGTCATCGTCACCGGCTGAGCCGAACTACACGCCGGCCACATGCCCCCGCCGACCAAGCTCCCCACCGGGGGGGGTGACAGAGGGCTCTGGCGGGCTGTTGTTCGTCGTGCTGAAGGATCACTGCACGGTGGGTCGATCCGCCCGGCCGCGGTGTGCGTCATCAAGGGCGCTCAGATGTCACGCGGATCGGAGGTTCGATGACGGTCGTGTTGATCATGACGTCTTTGCTGATCGCATGCGGCGTTGCGTTGGTCTGGTGGGCGCGACGTCCGGGGCGAGCGACTACGTCACGGGTGGCCGGCGTCGGGATGGGGGCTTTGGTGGCCTCCGTAGCAGCGATCGTGCTGTCGGTCTCGGTGTGGGCGCAAACCGCAACCGATACCTCTCAGTTGGCGCCGGCGATCGTGTGGGGCGACTCGAGCTTCGGCGACCAGTTCCGGTTTCCGTCGAGACCATTCGAGCCGGCAGCCGATCCGGTTGTGTTCACTCCGGTGGATGGACCCCCCATCGATACGGTCTTCGCCGATCCGTCCGGTGGGTCGTTCGGAGACACACTCGAGTCAAATGGCACCACGGCGTTCATCGTGCTGCACGGCAACGATTTGCTGTACGAGCGCTACTTCAACGGTTCGAACCACGATGCCGTGCAGACTTCGTTCTCGGTCGCCAAATCGTTCACGGCGACGCTGGTCGGAATTGCGATCGACGGGGGCTTGATCGCTGGGCTCGACGACCCGATTACGAAATACATCCCTGAGTTGTCGCAACGCGACACCCGGTTCGGCGACATCACGTTGCTGCACCTGATCACGATGTCGTCGGGGCTCGCATTCCGCGAGGGGTCGTCGCCGTGGGCCGACCCCGCCAACACCTACTACGCCAGCGATCTCAGGTCGGCGGCGCTGACCAAGACGTCGGTCGAACGACCGCCGGGCGAAGAGTTCAACTTCAACGATTGGAACGTCATCCTGCTTGGCTTCGTGCTGGAGCGGGCAACCGGCATGTCGGTGTCGGACTACATGCAAGCCAGCTTGTGGCAACCGATGGGAGCTGAGGCCGAGGGCTCATGGAGCCTCGACAGCGAGGCCTCTGGGTTCGAGAAGATGTTCGTCGGGATCAACGGGCGAGCGATCGACTTTGCCAAGCTCGGATGGCTGTACCTCCACGACGGGCACAACGGCGCTGCCCAGGTCGTTTCGTCCGACTTCGTCGCCCAGGCCACTCGCAACGACGTCGACACCGACCCGGCATCGCAGTACCAGTACCTGTGGTGGCTCGATGAACAACGCCCCGGCACGTTCTTTGCCAACGGTGATCATTGTCGACAGATCTATGTCGACCCCGGTGCCGAGCTTGTGATCGTTCGCCACGGAAGCAGATGCGGCGATGTCGACTGGATCGACTTGATGGGCGAACTGGCTGACTGGTTGGAGCCACAACTGGGCGAACCGTGATCGCCATCGATCATGCTTGTGAAGCCTTCTCCTGATTGAATCACGGGTGTGCCGCTGATCTCCTCGCTGGGCCTCGGTGACGACTGGCTCGACATCACATGGGACGATCGCGTGACCAGCCGCTACCCGTGGCTGTGGTTGCGTGACCATGCACACGACGAGGCGACGCTGCACCCGGTCACACAGCAGCGGCAGCTGCATACCGCAGGTGTCCGCCACGATCTGCGCGGCACCACCGTCCGCGTCGTTGGCGATCAGGTCGAGGTGGCGTGGAGCGACAATACTCCGGCATCGCATCTGCCGATCGAGTTTCTCGCTTCGTTCCGTACACCCGGACCGGCCAACATCGATGTGCCCACCGAACGGGTGTTGTGGGATGCAGAGATCATCGATGAGCAGTGGCCCAGCATCGAGCACGAGACCGTGATGGCCGGCGACGAAGGCATCGCGAGCTGGCTCGATCTTGTCGCTACCTATGGATTCGCGATGGTGGTCGGAACGCCACCGACGATCGAGGCCACCGAGGCGTTGGTACGTCGCGTCGGATATGTACGCGAAACGATCTTCGGTGGCTTCTGGGACTTCCAGGCCGACCTCTCCAAAGCCGACACCGCCTACACCAACCTCGAGCTGCTTCCCCATACCGACGGCACGTATAGCCACGACGCTCCGGGCCTGCAGCTGCTGCACTGTCTGATGTTCGATGGTGAGGGCGGCGAATCGACGATGGTCGACGGGTTCCGGATCGCATCCGAACTGCGTGCCAGCGAGCCCGAGCTGTACCAGGTGCTGGCGACCGTGAATGTGCCCGGACAGTACCTCGGCGACGGTTCGCATCTCATGGCCGGCCGCCCCGTGTTTCGCCACGACCATCTCGGCGCCCTCGCACAGGTGTCGTTCAACAACGGCGACCGAGCGCCCTTCCTGCTGCCGCCGCCGCAGATGGATGCCTTTTACGAAGCGCTACGTGCCTTCGAGGCGCTTGCCAACGACCATGCGCTCCAGTGGCGCAGGGTGAACCGACCGGGCACAGCGATGCTGTTCGACAATTGGCGCGTACTCCACGGGCGCGCCGCCTACACCGGCAATCGCCATTTGTGCGGTGCCTATGTCAACCGCGAGGACTACGAGAGCCGCCGCCGCCTGCTGCGCTCGCGAGGTTGACCGACATGTGGTGGGTGGAAGTATGGGTGTAATCATATAATCTTACTTACATGACAACAACTTCATCAGACATCTCCGCATGGTTCAGCGGACGCCTACCGGCGGAATGGACCCAACATGCAGTACCGACCGTCGTCGTCGACCGCGAAGAGATCACGGTCACGCTCGACATCGCTCCCCCGACCGTCAACGACGACGCCACCGATACTGCCCGCTCCGAGGCAGCCGCTGGACGGATCGCCGGGTTCCGTGACGACACCCGCGAACAAAGGATGGCGATTGCTCGCGAGGCTGAGCACCGCTTCGAGCGAAAAGTGGCGTGGGGTGTCAGCACCGACGGCCAAACCGCACTGTTCACGCATATCGCCGTACCAGCCATGACCCGACTACGCCAGCCCGAACGGCAGGTGCTCGACACCCTGATCGCTGCCGGCGTTGCCAGGTCACGCGCCGACGCACTGGCCTGGTGCGTCAAGCTGGTTGGGCAACACACCGACGACTGGTTGACCGACCTGCGACGAGCGATCGACGACGTCGAACGAATCCGCGCCGAAGGCCCGTCGGTCTGAATATGTAGCGCCTGCCAGAGGCCGCCGGCGAGAGCCGGGCTGGAACACGGCCCGACCTCGCCGGGCCGGTACGTCAGGCCTATTTCGGTGGCATCCGGATCCCGCCGTCGACGCGAATCGTCTGGGCGTTCATGTATGGGTTGGTGATCAGGTCGAGCACCATGAAGGCCAGCTCCTCCGAACTGCCAAGCCGCTTCGGAAACAACACCGACTGGCCGAGGTGATTCTTAAACGCCTCGGAAGCCTCGCCTTCGCCATAGATCGGGGTGTCGATCAGACCGGGTGCCACGGTGTTGACGCGGACACCGATGGCCGACAGGTCACGGGCTATCGGCAAGGTCATACCGACCACGCCGCCCTTCGACGCCGAGTAGGCGGCCTGGCCGATCTGGCCGTCGAACGCGGCGACCGACGCCATGTTGACGATCGCCCCACGCTGACCGTCGGCATCGAGCGGATCGGTCTTGGCCATCGCTGCTGCCGCTAAGCGCAGCATGTTGAACGTGCCGAGCAAGTTGATCTTGATCACGAAATCAAAATCGCTCTGCGCCATCGGGTCGTTGTTGCGATCGACCGTGCGTCCGGCTCGGCCAAGGCCAGCTGAGTTGACGAGCGCCCGCAGAGGACCCATCTCCGATGCGGCAGCGACGGCCGCAGCACCGTCTTGCTCGCTGGAGACGTCGCACTTGACGAACAGGCCACCGATTTCGGAAGCGACGACCTGACCGCGCTCTTCCTGAAGGTCGGCGATCACAACTCGCGAGCCCAGCGCGGCCAGCTGGCGGGCACACGCCTCACCAATCCCGGACGCACCGCCCGTGACAATCGAAGACGAGCCTTCGAGATTCATTCTGGGCATCAGCTGAGCCTTTCGATGATGGTTGCATTGGCGAGCCCGCCGCCTTCGCACATGGTCTGTAGACCGTAACGACCACCGGTGCGCTCGAGTTCGTTGAGCAGTGTCGTCATCAGCTTGGCTCCCGAGCAACCCAGCGGGTGACCGAGGGCGATCGCGCCGCCGTTGACGTTGGTCTTGGCGAGATCGGTGCCGTGCACTTTCTGCCAGGCCAAAACAACCGAAGCAAACGCCTCGTTGACCTCGAACAGGTCGATGTCGTCGATTGACAACCCCGAGCGCTCGAGCACCTTCTCGGTCGCCGGAATCGGGCCTTTGAGCATCGTGACGGGGTCGGTGCCGACCACGGCAAAGGTGTGAAAGCGGGCTCGCGGGGTGAGCCCGAGTTCGGCGGCCCGTTGCTCGCTCATCACCAGCACGGCCGAAGCGCCGTCGCTGATTTGCGACGAGTTGCCGGCAGTGACCTTGCCGCCTTCCTTGAACGCAGGCTTCAGGTTGGCCAGCGTCTCGGGCGTGGTGCCTTCGCGGATTCCCTCGTCAGCGGTCATCATCACCGTGACGCCGTCGATCACGACAGGGACGGGAACGATTTCGCGTTCAAAGCGGCCTTCGGCGGTTGCCTGAGCGGCGCGGCGCTGGCTCTCGGCGCCGAAGGCGTCTAGGTCTTCGCGTGTCAGGCCATACTCGTCGGCGATCATCTCGGCTCCAACACCTTGCATCGGCAGGCCTGTGGCCTCGTACCTCTTCATCATCGACTTGGGGAACGGAAACCCCATGTCTTTCACGATCGAGGCACCCATCGGGGTGCGAGTCATCACCTCGACACCGGCGGCGACCACGATGTCGTAGGCGCCGGCCATCACACCTTGAGCAGCAAAGTGGAGCGCCTGCTGACTGGAGCCGCATTGACGGTCGACCGTGGTGGCGGGAACCGTTTCGGGCCAACCGGCGGCGAGCACCGCGTTGCGACCGATATTGAGCGACTGCTCACCGACCTGCATGACACAGCCCATGATGACGTCGTCGACCATTGACGGATCGAGACCGTTGCGCTCCTCGATCGCCTTGAGCACGTGAGCTGCAAGGTCGGCGGGGTGCCAATCCTTCAGTTTCCCGTTGCGGCGGCCTCCAGGCGTCCGCACGGCATCGACAATGACAGCGCTGATCATGTTGTTGCTCCCTGTGAAGTTTGTTGGGGTGAAGTTTGTTGGGGTGAAGTTTGTTGGGGTGAAGTTTGTTGGGGTGAAGAGCTGGGGGCCGACATGGACCGATGAAGATTTTTCTGCAGCCGAACGAGCAGACCGGCCAATGCCTGACGCTCCGACCGCGAGATTCCGGCCCGCAGCTCGGCTCGCAGCACCTGATCGACGTCGACGATCGACGCGGCCAGCGTGGCGCCCAACTCGGTGATCGCCAACATCCAGACGCGGCGATCGTCGGGATCGGGCTGGCGTTCGACAAGACCGAGTGCCTGAAGGCGATCGACCTGGGTGCCGGTGACGGCGCGACCCTGGTCGAGGTGTTCGGCAGCACGGGTTTGATTGATCGGACCGAACTCACCGATATACGACAGCAGGCTGGCAAGGCTGAGCGTGAGGCCGAGCGGAGCCAGGCGCTCGTCGTAGGCGGCACGAATCGCATCGGCCGTCGCCATCAAGGTGCTCTCGACCCGCAGCCATGGCGGAGCGTCAAGTTCGTGCGCCGGATTTCCGGTGGCAACCCGCTTTGGACTCGTCGCATTTGTGATCGCCATGATTGTATGGAATCATACAATCAGAGGTCATACGGCTACCAAATCTTTGCTAACCGTCCGACAGGAAGCACCAGGAGTATTGATGACCGACACGAAACTCTCCGCCGAACAGGGCGAAGCTTTCGCCGTTCGCTGCCGCGCGTTCCTCACCGAGCACGCCAAGCCGGGCCGCCGCAGCAGCATTCCAGCCGCCAAAGAATTCCAAGGCAAACTGGCCGACGCTGGGCTGGCCGGACTCACATTTCCCAAGCAGTACGGCGGAGCTGGCCTCACCAGCGAACACGAGCGGATCTGGCGTTCGGCTGCCGCCGAGTTTCCGCCGATGACAAGTGCGTTCATCATCAGCCACGGTATGTGCCTGCCGATGCTCAACGAGTTCGGTACCGACGATCAAAAGCAGCGCTTCCTGGCCGACAACATCGCAGCTAGAACGATGTGGTGCCAGATGTTTTCCGAGCCGGGTGCCGGGTCAGACGTGGCCAGCCTGCAAACGAAGGCCGAACGCGACGGCGACGAGTGGATTCTGAACGGGCAGAAGGTGTGGACGACGCTCGCCCACGAGAGCGACTACGGGATTCTCATTGCCCGCACCGACCCCGAGCAGACAAAGCACGCTGGCATATCGATGTTCATCCTCGATATGCGAGCGCCCGGCGTCGAGATTCGTCCGATCCACCAGATCGATGGCGGTCGGCACTTCAACGAGGTGTTCTTCACCGACGTGCGGATTCCCGTCGACAATCTCGTCGGCGAGTACAACAACGGCTGGCGTCAGGCCACGGCCATGCTGATGTACGAACGGGTGGCGATCGGCTCTGCCGGGTCGGGTGCAGTGAGCCAACCGATGTACGACGTATTACTCGCCGCCGCTCGCTCGGCCGGACGCGTCGACGACCCGGTCGTGCGCGATCAGTTGATGGAGATCTACTCGATGGAGACCACCAAATCGCTGGTCGCGATGCGCACCCGCGCCGAAATGAAGGCTGGCAAGGCGCCTGGCCCCGGTGGTTCACTGGGCAAGCTTTACGGCTCGGTTATCTCGTGGCGCTTCCGCGAGATCGCGATGGAGATCGCTGGTGCCGGCAGCCAGGCTTGGGATCCGACCAACGGCCGAGCCGGCGATTTGCAGACCACTGTGATCGGCTCGTTCTCCAGCAGCATCGCCGGCGGCACCGACGAGATCCAGCGCAACATCATCGGCGACCGAGTGCTCGGTCTCCCCCGCGACATCAGTGTCGACTCCGGCGTCCCTTTCAAAGACCTCAAACTCGCCGCCACCCGCTGAACCACGTTCATGTTGGTGGTTGTGGGGCGCTGCTGAAGGTCGGGCTAAGGTGTGAGGTGTCGTTGAAACAGCGCACGATCCAGCGGTCGGCGGTGACCACGAGATGTGAGATCGAGGCGTTGTCGGCACCGTTGAAGGCGAAACCCGATCCGCCCGTGGCGATCTTCATGACCTGACCGATAACGCCGCCGTGGACGACCGCGACCACCAGTTGATCCGGGTGGGCGGCGGCGATCCGCTCGATTCCGCCCCGCACTCGGGCCTCGAACTCAGTGGCCGGTTCGGCGTTGGGAATCACGTCCCAACGTTGCTCGGCAAACATCTGCAAGGCGATCGGGTCGCCGTCGGCGATCTTGTGGCGCAACAGTCCGCCCTCCCAGTCGCCGAGGAAGACCTCACGCAGATCGCCCTCGACTGTTGCCTGCAGACCGATCTCGGCCAGCAGCGGCGCCGCTGTTTGATGCGTGCGGATCAGCGTCGTCACATAGACCGCGGCGATCCGCTCGCCCGTCGACACCAAACGTTTGGCGACCTGCACAGCTTGAACGCGTCCATCCGGGTGGAGCGGGGGGTCTGCGTGGCCGCCCACGAGCGGGAACGATCCACCCTCGATCAATGGCGCCGACTCACCGTGGCGAACGAGCAGAATCTCGCATGCCCCTTGCGTCGGCGCAAAACGAGGTTGACGAAACTCCCGCCGATCTGCCATCCAACCGACCGTACTGCGACCGACAGCCGGAACGGCAGCCGGGATCTCTGGCCGGCGAAGCAGTGCGTTGGGGTGCGACGCGGGTTGGTTGTTGGCTCGGCTCCTCAGCTCACGCCCGGCCACGGCCGGCAGAATTGTCAGAGCCTTTCGATGATGATCGCGGGGGCCATGCCGGCGGCGGCGCGAATCCTGCTCAGACCGAATCGGCTGCCGCAGCCTCGGCGGCACGCTTGATGGCGTCGACGACGCGCTGCATGTTGGTGCGGTGCTCCTCGATCCGACGAAACAGGATGCGCGGTTCTTTGTCGGGCATCGCCGAGATGGCAGCGTTGATACCCGAAGGTCCTGGGCCGATGATCAGCGAGTACCGAAGCCGCGTCGCTCCGGCGATCGACGCCAGTTCGAACCGCCACTGGGCCCCGGGATTGTCGTGGTCGGAGGTGACCCAACCGAACTCGGTCCTCTCGACATAGCGGTGCACGAAGCACGGCACATCCCATTCGCCGATCGCAGGGTGCACATTGCTGCCGATGAACTCGGCGCCAAGCGACGGACCACCAACATCGTCGACCCAGCGTGCCCCTTTGAACTCCTCGCTGTGGTCGGCGCCGAAGCTGATATCGGTGATCAGCGGCCACACATCATCAACCGACGCCTTGATGTCGGCCTCGACCACGGTGCCAGGGCCGTCGGCGTGACAGGGCGGATCGCTGGGACCGGACACCCATGTGTGGGCGTAGCGGTCGATGAAGCTGATCTCGCGGGCCGGATATCGCGGAGCTTGCTTGAAGTCGGTGCCCTTGGTCCACGCCACCGGAATCACGGCGATCTGCGTGTTGCCATCCGGTACGCCAAGCAGTTCGGCCAGCTTGTCCCCCTTTCCGAGAATCGCCGTGGTCCACGAGGTGCCGAGCCCCCTCGCACGCAGCGCCACGCAAAAGCTCCAGACCGACTGGATTACCGAGTCGAAAAGACCCGGCCGACCACTGCCATCGTGTGTGCCGATGATCGTCGGGATCACGATCGCAGGTGCCTCGGCCAAATGCTCGGCGAGGTAGGCGGCCGACTTCATCACCTTCTCCTGAGGGTGGCCGGTGCCGGCAAGCTTGTCGCGGGCACCGATCATGAACTCGCCACCCGTCGCCATGTAGAGCTCTGCGATTTTGGCCTTGACCGCCGGATCGCGCACGATGATCCATCTGCGGCTGCCCTGATTGCCGCCAGACGGCGCCTGTTCGGCGATGTCGATGCATTCGTAGATGATGTCGTTGTCGACCGCACGTTCGAGGTCGAGTCGCAACCGCACTGCCCGGGTTGTTGTCAGCGCTTCATCGACCGAGTTCACATCGATCGTCATCGCCGATCACCCGTGGCGTCGTCGTGTTCCCGTGCTACTCGGTCGATCATCGATTTCCCTTCTGCCAGTGGCCAATCAGGCCGCCACGGCGACGCTAGTTCGACGCTTGGCGGAGGTTCGCCCTGGAACATACGTCGACACGGCGGCACGAACTCGCGCCAACCGCGCCATCATGGATGCGTGACCGATCGGCATACGACACCCGACTCGAGGCTGAACGCTCTGTACTCGACGGTCGGCATCGAGCCCCCCACCATGCGGCGAGCCGACATCGCCGAGCTGAGCGGAATCGATCCCGACCAATCGTTGCGTTGGTGGCGGGCGATGGGCTTTGCCGAGGTCGGCGACGACGAGCTGGCATTCAGCAACACCGACCTGGCAGTCGTGCAGCGATTGCGTACGTTGTTGGACGACGGCCTGATCGAGGACACCGACATCCTGCGTCTTGCGCGCCTGATGGGCGCCTCGTTCTCGCGACTCGTCGACGCCCAACTGACGGTCATCTCGCAAAGCATGAGCGCTGGCGCTCCGCAGACCCTCGGCGACGATTCGGAACACGACGTGGTGTCGTTCATGGAGACCACGATGAACTTCGTGTGGCGACGCCATCTTCTGGCGGCGCTGGCCCAAAGCATGAACGCCGGCGAGGCCGACGCACAACAGGCCGTCGGTTTCGTCGACCTCTCCGGATTCTCCCGCGTCAGCAAGACAGCGACGCAAGAACAGATCACCGAAATCGTCGAGACGTTCGAAGCGATGGCCTTCGACGTGGTGTCGGCCCATGAGGGACGCGTCGTGAAGTTGATCGGCGACGAGGTGATGTTCGTCGCCAAGACCATCGACGACGCAGTCGCTATCGCTGTCGACCTGATCGTTCGCCTTGCTCCGATAGAGATCATCCCGGCGGTGCACTGTGGTGTGGCGTTCGGTCAAACCGTGCGAGTCGGCGGCGACGTGTTTGGCCCGACCGTCAATCTGGCAAGTCGGCTGACGGGGCTGGCGCGACCAGACAGTGTCGTCGTTCCGCGCGTTGACGGTCAGCACCTGCTCGACCGCGAAGATCTCGATGTTCGCTGGGTGCGGCGCCACTACGACCTCAAGGGCGTCGGCCGAACTCGAATCATCTCGATCCGACCGCTGACGGACGAATCCGAGGGCCGCGACGAACCGGACGAAAGTGACGAACCGGACTGAAGCACCGGACCGAGCTGATCAGACGACGCAGATGTTGAAGTCGGCAACCTGACGCAGCAGATCGGCCACCGTCAACAACGCCTCGGGGGTCGGCTCGACCAGCGGTGGATCGTGTGGTCTGGCGCCATGCGCTCGGAAGCCGATCAGCTTGATCCGCATCTCTGGGTTGACGGCGGCCAGCCATTCGGCGGTGCGACGAACGAGCCCGGGATCGTCGTTGACCCCCGCCATGATCAGTAGCCGAACCTCGTACAACAAGCCGAGCCGCTGGAGGTGTCCGATGCTGGCGAGCACCTCGCCGTTCGGTTGACCCGTCATCTGGTGGTGGATGTCGGGGTCGAGGCACTTGAGGTCGATCATCGCACCGTCCATCACAGGCGCGAGGTCGTCCCACACGCCTTGTTCGGTCGCACCATTCGAGTCGACGAAGCAGGTGAGGTGTGCCAGCGCCGGTTCGGCTTTCACCGCCGCGAATAGGGCGTGCAGAAACGTCGGTTGTTGGGTTGCCTCACCCCCCGACGCCGTGATGCCGCGGACGAACGGGGCGGCCGGACGGATCCGCTCGAGCAGGTCGTCGACACCCAGGTGGTGGGGATCGAACCCTTCGAGCGGTTGGTGCCCGGGAATCGTCTGGGGGTTGTGACACGCCACGCAGTCGAAGTTGCAACCTTGCAGGAAGACCACAAATCGGTTGCCTGGCCCGTCGACGTTGCTGAACGAGATGGTGTCGGCGACGAAACCCTTGAGCGGCCTACCGAGCGTCGCGCTCATTGCAGCCGATCCGCTTGACCGCTCGTTGTGTGAGGTGGAACGAGTTCTCGGCACCGGCGGCAAGGTGATCGCTGGTGTGCCGGACCACCCCACACTCGGCGATCGTGACGAGGTCGCTCTTGCGCACGAGGTATCCGGTGATCCGGATGAACTCGTTGCTGTCGAGATTGAACGTGAAGTCGCGCATGCCGCTGGCAAAACCGCCACGGATGATGTCGACCATCGCCTCGGGGTTGCGTAGGACGGTTTCGTCGACATGGAAGATGTCGCTGACACCGGAGGCGAACAGGTGATGATGCGGTGCACACGTTGCGATGTGTTCGAGCAGGCCGGGCTCGTCGCCGACCGGGATGCGCGTGCCGGCGGTGACATCTTGGTCGAGGTCGATACCGCTCTGGCTGTGCAGGTAGCAGTGTCCGCCACCACCCTCGCAGTACGGCATCGGCCGGGCCGCCACCAGCTCGGCGACCCGCTCGACGACCTGGATGGCCAACAAGTTGGCGTCTGCGTCGTGGCCATAGCGGGCCTCGCCATCCCGATCGCGGCCCTCGTAGGCCATCAGCAGGTTGACGCACTCGGCGAGACCGAAGATGCCGAACATCGCCGAGAAGCGGTCGATGTCGATCAGGCCTTCTGCCGCCAACCAATGGGTGTCGAAGAAGTGTTGGCCCTCGACCAGCGAGCGGATTCGGGCCTCGGCCAGCTCGGCGGTCAGTTCGACATAGCGCGGCAACGTCGCGGTCAGGAACTCGTCGACCGAGCCGCCGTGCAGCAACGCCACTTCCTTCAGATTGAGGCGCACCAGGGTGTGCGAGCCACCACCGATCTTGAGCGAGTTGTAGCAGCTGACCGACGCGTAGTGCTCGCCGTGATCGTTGACCATCATGGGATGGTTGACAAAGTGTGGCTTGCCTGTTTCGAACACGGTGCGCACGGCGTCTTCGATCAGGTCGTCAGGCGTGATCTCGGGGTCGACCTTGAGCGTGATGTTCGGCACGGCCTGGCGCAGAGAGCGCTCGACCCGAAAGATCGAACGAGTGATCCGACTGTCGTGTGGCCCGAGATCGAGGTGTACAAAAGCATCGGGAAGCATGCGGTCGATGCCGATCCAGAACCGACGCAGCTTCGTGTCGAGCTGTTCGTCGGTGATCTCGTCGGTGACGAATGGTGCCAGCACCTTGTCGAGATCCCCGAGGTACACGGGATACGTGGTGACGCTGGGAACATACGCGTACATCACCTGGAGGAATGCCAGGGCGCCGTCGAGGTCGGTCGGGGGCGGCATCTCCAGATACGAGAGGCCCTGGCGGATCGCCAGTTCGTAGTCGGGCAGGATGTAACGCGCCGTGTACGGGGCGTTGCCCTCGTACATGTCGCAGATCACGCGCTTTTCGAGAGCTTGTGCGCACGCCCCGGAGAGTGCCGGATACGGCACCGCCTCGGTCGCCAGCGCCGCCAGCCGACGCACCTTCTGGTCGTACGCCAGCGTGCCGTCTTGCACCAACTCCTGGGCGCGAACTATCAACTCGGTGATCTCCACACCTCAACCGTAGGGCCAATCCCCGAGCACGTCTAGGGCCGTTGGTCCGCCCAACACACCGTTACCCCAGGTGCCAGGCACCTGGGGTAACACCCGCACTGGCTTGGATCCGCTCGGATGACGATCAGGCTGCGACGGGGTACCCGACGCCGGCCGCCGCCACCGTCGCTGCCCAGGCGGCGTCCTCGCTGGCCCGGTCGAGCACGTGAGCGAGCTCGACGCGGTGCAGCGGACCGGTCATCTTCTTGGGCGCAGAAGCGAAGAACTGTCCGCTCACTTGATCGGTGAAATCAGCGGCGTCGATGTATCGACGTGCGGCGTCGGGAACGCTGGCAGCCATGCCCAGCCTGGCCGGAGCATGCTTCATCACGGGCATCATGATTCGCTTCATGAAGAAGTTGGCGTTGCGCCCCGCTGATGTTCCAGGCGCGCTGCCGGGCGAGACCGCTGTAACCGTTGTGCCCTCTGGCAGCATCCGCGACAATGAGCTCGCCCACCATGCCACGAACAACTTGGCGGTGGCGTAGGTGTTGCCAGGTGGAAACTTGCCGGGGCCCTCACCTCTGATCAATGCGGTCGCCGCCGTAATCAGGTCCGAATCGAAATGCTTGCGAGCATGTTCCGACAGATCGACCGGATTGAACGTCGGCACGTCACCTCGAGCTGCTTCAGAGCCCGCAATCACGATTCGAGCGTTGGTCGCCAGCAGGTCGTTGGCAAGAACACCCATCGTCAGCTGGTGATGACCGATCAGCGACGAGGCGTAGGTGATCTCGATGCCTTCAGGCGTCTTGACCTGCTTCGAACCCGACACCATGCCGGCGTTCAGCAGCAGGAAATCGATGCTCACCTGGCGGTCGGTGAGCTCGGTGACCGCCCTGCCGACATCGTGCGAGTCATTGAGGTCGAGTGCCAACGATTCGAAGATGTCCTTGTTGGCACGCTTGGTGAGCTCTGCGGCCGCGGTTGCCGCCTTGGTCGTGTCGCGCCCGGTGATGATGACCCGGCCGAAGCCCTCGTCGGCGAGATGGAGTGCGGCCTCGAAGCCGAGTCCGGACGTTGCGCCGGTGACGAGCGCTGTTCTGTTGGCCTTGCTGTTCATGAGATGTTCCTTTGCTGGGCAGGCTGCCCGTGGGTGGATCGAAGCGGTCCGATGGTTCGAACGACAACAACAGCCTGAAGCATCGAAACACCTCCGACATCGCCCGCCAGGGGCTTTCACCCGCACTCGGGAAGTCGCACCACACGGAGAACACAGCGATACTGGTTCAATGCCGGCGCCATACCTGCGAACCAAACTGCTTGCGCCGCAACTCCACCCACAATCGATCGTGCGCGAGCGCCTCGTCGATCGTCTCGTTTCTAGCCCGGCTTCGGTGTGGTTACTCAGCGCACCCGCCGGCTACGGCAAGACGACCGTGGTCACCCAAGCGCTCGAGCGACAGGGCGGAGCGCTGGCGTGGATCAGTGTCGACGCAGCCGACAACGACGCTGTGCGTCTGTGGACCCATGTCGCCGCTGCCGTGATGGGGGACGGGGATCCGCTAGAAACGCTGGCTGACCAGATCGACCCCGACCACCTCGACGCGACCGTCGACACGATTGTCTCGTACATCGAGCACAGCAATGCCCGGGTCACCTTGGTGCTCGATGATCTGCACGAAATCGTCGACGGAGCGATCCTCGGCCAGCTAGGGCGAATAGTCAGCCGCCCGCCCGCAAATCTGACGATCGTGATCACCACTCGCGCCGACCCGGCCCTGCCGATCGGTCGTCTGCGCGCTCATGGACAACTGGTAGAGCTGCGGTCGCAGGATCTGGCGTTCACCGCAGATGAGGCACGACACGTCTTCGAACCGCTCGACGAAGCAACCATCGCGACCATTGTCGACCACACCGAGGGGTGGGCTACCGGGCTACGGATGCTCGCCGTGTCGACCGCCGCGACGCCCGACGCCAACTCCTTGTTGAGTGCACTCTCGGCCGTCGACCGCGACCTGGGCGACTTCCTGGCGGCCGAGGCACTCAACTCGCTTCAGCCAGAACTCCAACAGTTTCTGGTCGAAACCAGCGTGCTCGACGAGATGTGCCCTCAGGTCTGTGACGCGGTGCTCGGGGAGCCCGGGAGCCTGGCGACGCTGCGCCAGCTGGCTCGCTCACAGGTGTTCACCGAACTCGTTGACCCGACCACCAACACGTACCGCTATCACCGCCTGTTCCGCGACTTTCTGCTGCGTCGAGCTGAGGAACTGCCGCCCGAGCGGCTCGCCCTGCTGCACTGCAGGGCAGCATCGTGGTACGCCGCTGCGGACGATCCGTCAGCCACGATTCGCCACGCCATAGCTGCCGGTGATCACGATCTCGCCTTGACGACGATCAAAGCCAACTGTGGGTCCTACGCCCAACGCGGCTTGATGACAACACTCGACGGATGGCTCGCCGCATACGGGCTCGATCGGTGTCGTCTCGACCCAGAGATGCGAATGATGGTCGCCTGGGTGGCGCTCAACGTCCACCGCTACGACGAGATCGAGGAATGGTTGCGGGCGCTGCCCGGTGAACGGCTCAGCTCCAACTATCAGGTCCAAGCGCACACGATCCGCTCTCACCGAGCCCGCCATCTCGGTGATCTGGATGGTGCGCTGCTCGAAGGCCGCCGGGCCATAGCGATCGACGATTCGCACCCCGACGACGACATCGAACGGTCGATCGCGCCAGCGGTGCTCGAACTCGCCGGCCAGCTTGCCGGTGAGGTCGATGTCGAGCGAGCGCGCCAGATGCTCGAGATCGGTCTGGCGCTCGGCAACGACACGTCGACGGTCGTGGCGTATTCGGGTCTGGCGTTGTACGCCGTCGTTGATCCCGATCGCCGCGACGAGGCAGAACAGTTCGCCGACCAGGCGTTGGCACTGGCGTCGAGCCCTGTCCTCGAACGCTTCCATCAGCCCGTCATCGCTTTGTTGGTCAAGAGTCGTGTTGAACTCGCCCGTGGCCGAATCGGAGACGCCACCGACCTGGCACAACGAGCCGAGTCGATCGCCCAGGCCGCCGTCGAGCCGCTGATGCTGATCTTGGCACGTTGTCAACTCGCCCGGCTGGCGCACCTGAAGGGCCACTCCGACGAAGCCCGCGCCGCTCTCCGTTCGGCCGAGTCGGTATTGGGTGACGCCACACCGACTCCCCTGGTCGACGAGTTGAGACGAACAACGAACGAGATCCGCTTCGCCAGAACCGAAGCGGGAGCACCCGTCGTACTAAGCGATCGTGAAGCGGCGGTGTTGCGGCTGTTGCCACACGGGCTGACCCGCAAGGAGATCGGTGCACAACTGTTCGTCTCCGAGAACACGGTCAAGTCGTACCTGACCTCGCTGCGCCACAAGCTGGGTGTCACCGGGGGCGCCGACGCCATCATCGAACGCGCTCGCCAGTTCGAGCTGCTCGACTGACGGTTCGGCGACGCGGGCGGGAGCGGGTGAATCGTCCAGGTGGGCGATGCGACTCACGCCATTGAGGCTCAGGCTTTGATGACCGTCCGAGTATCAAGCTCGGCATCCATCTCAGGAGCTCGACATGCATCAGACCCGTATCGACCACACCCCTCGCCGGATCCGCGTCCGACTCGACAACACCATCGTCGCCGACTCGATCACGGCCCGGCTGATCTATGCCACTGGCCGCCATCCGGAGTACGCAATCGGCGCCACCGACGTGGATTGGAATCGTGTCGAGGTCGGTGACGCTGATCATCGAGATGAACTGCTTGGTGAGTACCGCACGATCCGGAGCGCCGGATCTGGCGAGCCCGTCGGTCGGATCTACACCTCCGGCCCGGCCGATCAACTGGTTCAGTTCGACTTCGCGGCGATGGACGCCTGGTTCGAGGAAGACGAGCAGATCTGGGTCCACGCTCGCGACCCCTTCCGCCGGGTCGACGTGCTCGAGTCGAGCCGGCATGTCGAGGTCACCGTCGACGGCCTGGTCGTTGCAGCGACCGATCGACCCCGGCTCGTGGCTGAGACCGGACTTCCCGCACGTTGGTATATCCCAAGCGCCGATGTCGACTTCTCGATGCTGGCGCCCTCAGACACCGAATCGACCTGCCAATACAAGGGAATCGCCGCCTGGTTCCACGTCGATGCGCCCGGGCACGATCGCCTGGCCGACGTCGCCTGGGGCTACGAACAGCCGGTCGTCGACGCCTCGAAGCTGACAGGGCTGGTCGCGTTCTACGCCGAGCACGCCTCGGTCGAGACATATGTCGCTGGCATCGCCCAACCGAAACCCGAGTTCGAGGTCGGATGGCTCAATCCAAGTCTTGGCCTTGACAACCTGAACGTCGTCCTCGCTCCGGTCTGAGAGACATCTGGTTGCTCGCCGACTTCCGCAGGCGCTGAGCGCTCCTGTCGCGAGAGAACAGCACCATGCACGTCGAACGGCTCGGGCCGATCATCACACCCGACACACACCCGTCGGCCGGCACAAACATCAACGGGCCTTCGCTGATCCGCGTGCCCGACTGGGTCGACGATCCGCTCGGTCGGTACTACTTGTACTTCGCGGACCACAAGGGCAGCGATATCCGCCTCGCCTGGCTCACCGGTGCAGGGTTATCCCTTTTCGGTCGTTGGGTCGATGATCTTGCTGACTGCAGTGACGACGGTCGCCGGGAACCCGCTGCGCTCGGCGTGTTCGTCGATCAGTGCCGCGTCATCGGCGACATAGATGCAAAACGTCTTGTCGCCCGTGACGTAGCTGTGCTCCCACTGGATGTGTTTGCCCTCGGCCTGCATGGCACTGAGGACTCCGTTGGACTGGGCGGCGGCGCCCTTCAGCGCCTCTCGATCGGCCGAGCCGATTTCCGGAATCGCCCGCTCGATGACGTAACGCTGCATGATCGCTCCTCTGGTCGGTGGACGGGCAAACGGTACAGCATCGATAAGCACGCCTCGAACAGACGGCGACTACGACTGGCTCCCAGACCGGACGGGTCGCCTCCATCACCACCGGCGGTTCGGAATGCGATGTGTTCGGAATGCACCGGTCACTCGGAGACGAGCAGGCCTTTCAGGCCCCTGATCACGAAGGTCGGCTGGTACTCGGGCTCTTCGGCCAGGGCCAAGTTTGGAAACCTGGCGACCAGGCCGTCGAGCGACACGGCTAGCTCTTGGCGGGCGAGTGGGGCACCGACGCAGAAGTGGATGCCGCCTCCAAAGCCGATGTGAGCGGTGTCGCCGCGGCCGACATCGAATCGGTCGGGGTCGTCGAACCGACGCGGATCACGCTCGGCGGCGCCGAACAGCATTACCACCTCATCGCCAACTTCAAAGCGCTGCCCGGCGATCTCGACACCCGGTTCGATCACCCATCGTTCGAATAGCTGGAGTGGCGAGTCCCAGCGAAGCAGCTCCTCGATCGCCGTCTTGCTGTCGACCTCGCCGGCGACCAATCGCGCCCACTCGGCAGGGTGCTTCATCAGCGCACGCACGCCGTTACCCAGCGTGTTGACGGTGGCCTCGTGGCCGGCCTCGAGCAACACCATCGTGGTCGACACAATCTCGTCCTCGGTCAGCGTGTCGCCCTCGTCTTCGACCTGAACCAGCTCTGACACCAACAGCCCATCGGGATGACGCCGTTTCTCGGCGATCAGGGCGCGGGTGTACTCGATGTACTCGCCGGCCGCCCGGTTGGCAGCGGCCCGCACTTGCTCGGTGGTCGAGAGCTCGTACATCTTCACGATCGAGTGCGACCAGTCGAGCAGCAGCTGAGTGTCGCTGCGAGGCACGCCAAGCATCGAGCAGATCACCGCCACGGAGTACGGCTGGGCATAGTCGCTGAGCAGGTCGAACGTACCGAGCTGCCGACAACGATCGAGCAGTTCATCCGAGTAGCCCTCGATGTTTGGCCGCAGAGCGGCAACGGCACGAGGCGTAAACACCTTCGCCACCAATCGGCGCAGGCGAGTGTGGTCGGGGGGTTCGAGGCACAGCAACGACCAGGCCTCGTGCTGGTGAAAGTCGGCCCACCTCGGATCGGGCTCACCGCGGCCGAGCTCGGCGTGTGTGTAGAGGTGCGTATACGCCCGGCCCAGGCCGCGATGGCGAAGGGTCTCGTGCACGCCCGCGAATCGGGTCAACACCCATTGGTTGCTGCGCTCGTTCCAGAAGACCGGTGTCACTTCTCGCAACCCGCCCAACACCGGGTATGGGTCGGCGATGAACGCCGGGTCATCGACGTCAAATCGTTCGATAAGTTCTGCCAGGTCACCCACGTCCGCACGGTACCCGAGCCGAACGTTACCGCAGCTGTCGGCTGGCACGTTCGGTAACGCACGGGCGAGATCGCTTCGGTAGATTTTGGTCATGCAGCCGACGTACCCATCCGAGGCCAGCGAGTTCCGGGCCAAGATCACCGACTTCCTCAACACCAACCTTCCGGCCGATTGGACCGGCATTGGGGCGCTCTCTGACGACCAATCCGCCGAGTTCCAGAGTGAATGGCGCAAGACCCTGCGCGCCACCAACCTGCTCGCCCCCAACTGGCCGGCCGAGTACGGCGGAGGCGGGCTGACCCACATCGAGCAGGTGATCCTCAACGAGGAGTTCGCCAAGCGCGGCGCGCCTACTGCTGGGGCAAACGACGGGTTCTCGATCGGCATGGTTGGCAACACGATCCTCGTGTGGGGCACCGACGAGCAGAAGTCGTACTACATTCCGCGGATCCTCGACGGCGACGACGTGTGGTGCCAGGGCTACAGCGAGCCTGATGCAGGCTCCGACCTCGCCAATGTTGCTTGCCGGGCCGAACTCGACGGCGACGAATGGGTCATCAACGGGCAGAAGATCTGGACCTCGCAGGGCCACACCGCCAACATGATTTTCGCACTGGTGCGCACAGCGCCCGATCATTCAAAACACGCCGGTATCTCGTTCCTGCTGATCGGTATGGACCAGCCTGGCGTCGAGTTGCGACCGATCACCAACATGGTTGGCCACGACCACTTCAACGAGGTGTTTTTTAGCGACGCCCGCTGCCCGAAGGGCAACGTGCTCGGCGAGCTGAACAACGGCTGGGCCGTTGGCAATACGCTGCTCGGTTTCGAACGCGGCGTCGCCGCCACCATCACCTCGCTCAGCTTCGGAGCCGAGTTCGATAAGTTCGTCGAGATGGCCCGCGCCCGCGGGCTCGCCGACGATCCCCTCGTGCGTCAGAACATCGCCACCTTCTACACGAACGTCCAAATCATGCGCTATCGGGGCATGCAGGCACTCACCCGCTACCTGCGCGGCGAGCAACCCGGCCCTGAGTCGTCGATCGGCAAACTGTTCTGGAGTCACCACCACCAGGCGATCACCGAGGCAGCGATGCACATGCTCGGGGCAGAGGCGATGGTCGGCTTTGGAGATGAGAGCCGCGGCGGTCTCGGGCCCCCGGCGATCGGTACCGAGAACACGCCGTCGAACTGGGTGGCATCGTTCTTGATCGCCCGACCCGGCACGATCTACGCCGGCACCAGCGAGGTGCAGCGCAACATCGTCGGCGAAAGAGTGCTCGGACTGCCGAAAGAGCCTCGCGCCGACTCCGGCCCATGGAAAGACTCGCGCTGACCTGACGCCCTAGGCCGGAAGTACGAGGCTTCGAATCGTGTTTCCCGAGCGTGGTGATATCGAAGTTCAAGACGCGACCGATCGATGCCGTGGGCACGCGGTTGGGGCAGTACGGCACATGGATCGCCTGCTGCCTCGGTCGAGGCAAGCGGGCGCCGCTCGGCGAGGGTGACGTCGCCCAGCTTGTCGACGAGGTCGGCGGATCTAAATTCGCCGGCGGCACGTTCGTGTTCCGGCGAGGTGATCCGGCCGCCCGCGTGCACATCCTGCAATCAGGCACGGTCGAGTTGTCTCGCGAGATCAACGGGCGGCGGGTCGCGCTCCAGATCTTGCGACCCGGTGATGTCTTCGGAGATGTACCGGCCCTGCTGGGTGAATCAGAACCGTTCGACGCCCGCGCTCTCGAGGACTGCACGATCCTGTCGTTGGAGGCAACGGCGTTGTTCACATTGCTGCAGACTCGCCCCGGGGTTGCGCAACGCTGGTTCGTCTCATTGGCCGAGCGGATGGCCGGTCTTCAGAACAGGCTGATCGACCTGCTCGCCGGGGGCTTGGAGTCGCAGCTGGCATCGATCCTGGTGAGGATGAGCGACGAGCGCGGCGACGTTCGACTGACTCACGACCACCTGGCCGAAATGGTCGGGGCACCGCGGTCGAGCATCCAGCGCGTGCTGAAGTCGCTCGAGTCCGCCGGACTGCTCGACATGGGGTATCGCAAGATTCACCTGCTCGATGCCAGCGGGCTGTTGTCGCTGTGTGGCGACACCGACCAGCCCGTGTCCTGAACCTCCCGGCGACAATCACGCATTTGCGGTGATTGCGAACTGATCCGCTGATCGACCCGGTTTCCGCTTCTGAACGCACCCAAGACATGGGGGCACAACAGAAGGGAAAACATCATGGCTGCACTCCTGCAACTCGCAGCTCGACCAGCACCAGGGGTAGATCCGACGGCACGGTCGAAGTACCGCACCGTCGGTCTGGCGCTGGCACTGGTCGGGCTGATGGGCGCCACCGCCTCGGTGATCGGCAACTTCGTCGCCGCCGACGGGATTAGCGCAACCGACAGCTACCAGGAAACGCTGGCCTGGACGTTCGGGCTCTCGATCTTCTCGTTCGGGGTCATCAAGATCTCGATCGCAGTGATCCTGATGGGCATCATCGTGCGTCTCTGGCACCGGGTCGACAGCGTCAAGTCGGCACTGTCGACGCTGCACGGACATGCCGACGAACCCACCAGGGTCCGTGGCGACACCAAGACGGCATGGGGCAAGGCAACCATCTCCGACACGACGCCCAAGCTGTTGCCGATCCATCGGCTCGCACGCAAGATGTGGCGGCCAATGTTGGCGATGGGCACCATGGCGCTCACAACCGGGCTCGCGAGCTCGCTGGTGTGGGCCGACAAGACCCCCGGCACCGAGAGCTTCCGACAAGCGGCGGCATTCACACAAGGCGTCGAGTTCCTCGGAGAAGCACTGCTGCTCTCAGGTATCGCATTCCTCCTCGGCACCATCCTGGCGGGACTGCGCGAAGGTGGCGGTGAGGTCCAATCGAGCCTCGGGTTTCCGGTCACCACCCTGAAGATGCCGGGCACGGCCAAGGCGTTCGTGGTCTTGATGATGATTGGGATGATGGCTGGGATCACCCAGTTCGCCCTCTATCTCGTGGCGATCGGCAACGCCGACAATCCTGCGTCGTTCGCGTCCTGGCTGAACTGGCTCGGCCCCTTCCGCGAACTCTCCCTCGGATTGATCCTCGCTGGGATCGTGCTCGCTCTGATCACCATCGGCAACGTGCTGGCCTTCCAGTTCGACCGAGTCAAGTCCATCATTCGCACCGGCGCCTGAGGCACCGGAAGCAACAAGGAGCAAGACCAATGACTACCGCAACAATGTCCAGATCCGCCACTCAAACCAAGACGACGCCGGTCACCCGTACCGACAAGTTTCATGTCGTCGGGTCGAGCCAAAGCCTCGGCTACAACCTTCCCCAAACGATGGGCCGTAAGCTCTGGTTCCCGATGTTTGCACTCGCCATCATGGGCTGGGCGGTTGGGTTCGTTCTGGCCGTCGTCGAAGCGGGCACCGACCGAAGCTCGGTCGATGATCTGCAGACGCTGAGCCATCTCGTGCCCGGTTTCATGTTCGTCGGGTTCCTCGGCGTGTTCACCGCCATCACCTTTGCGGTCGCCCGCATTCTCGGCGAGTTCCGCAAGGGCGGCGGCGAGGTGCAAGCCGCCGCCGGCTCAGCTGTACAGACCCTCAAGATGCCCACAACCGCAAAGATCATGTTGGCCTTCATGATGATGGGCATGATGATCATGGCGGCAGGGATCATCACGAACTTCGTGGCCGCCGGCACGTTCAACGGCACTGACCCCGCCGACATCCTCGACAGCGCCCGCTACGGCGTTACGAGCGCAGGGCTGCGTCGGCTCGGTGTGGCGAGCTACCTCACCGGGATCGCCTTCGGCCTCGGCACGATCATCGAGGTACTCCGGTTCCAGGCCAGCCGGCTCCGCGAAGTTGGGGCAGAGCACGGGCACCAGCACTGAATGCCAACGGGGGATCACAATCGCGGTCTGGGATTCAACAATCTCAGGCTGGACACCTGGACTGTCGCCAAGGGCCGTGGAAGCAATCGCGGCTCCGCCGGCGGCAACCACGAGCACCAGGGAAATCGATCGTCGCATCGATTGGGAACCCGTTTCAGACCCGCCGCCTTCCGCTGCGACGCGTCAGCTCCGCGATTCGGTCCAGTTGGCGATCGCATGCTGATCGCGGTGTGAGCCGCTATGTACTCATCCAGTCGGAGGCTGGCGAATAAGTGCACGTTGGCGGCGGGCTCGGATGTTGGTGTGAGCGACCCGAACGATTCCCTGATCAATGGCCCCCGACGCCTTGTCCGGGTTGTCGAGTACGACCTGTGCGGGTTCGGATGATCCATGCGTCAACTGCTTGACTGTCGACATGGCAGCTTTGACCGAATCCGTTCGCCTCGAGACCATCACGTCCAACGGCGCCGATGTCGCGCTCATCATCATCGACAATCCGCCCGTCAACGCCCTCAGCTGGCATGTTCGGCAGGGCCTGTTCGACGGCATGACACAAGCCATCGCCGGTGGGGCCGAGGCCGTCGTCGTGATCTGTGAAGGGCGTACGTTCATCGCCGGCGCCGACATCAGCGAGTTCGGTGGCGGGGCACCGGCGGCTGCCGGCTTACACGACGTGCAGCGGGCCATGGAAGACGCTCCCGTTCCGGTGATCGCAGCGATCCACGGCACAGCGTTGGGCGGCGGCCTCGAGGTTGCTCTGTGTGCCCATTATCGGGTCGCCTTGGCATCGGCCAAGTTCGGACTGCCGGAAGTCAACCTCGGTCTATTGCCAGGTGCCGGCGGCACGCAGCGCCTACCGCGCCTCACGGGCGTGCCAAAGGCACTCGAGATGATGACGACCGGCCGCCACATCAGCACTGGAGAGGCGCTCGAATGTGGCCTAGTCGATGAGGTCGTCGATGGCGACTTGGGTGCGCTTCGGGCCACTGCAATCTCCTTTGCCGAGCGTGCCGTCACCGAGAACATGGCGCTCGCTCGTGTGCGCGACCGCAATGAGAAGGTTGAGGTTGCCAAAGGCGACATCGAGCTGTTCGCCAACTTCCGCAAGTCGATCGCCCGCAAGACCCGCGGGTTCCTCGCCCCTGAGTACAACGTGCGGTGTATCGAAGCTGCTGCCAATCTGCCGTTCGAAGAGGGCCTGGCGGTCGAGCGCAAGCTGTTCGTGGAACTGATGGCCGGACCCCAGTCGGCGGCCCAGCGCTATTACTTCTTCGCCGAGCGGGCCGCCAACAAGGTGCCCGGTATCGACAAGACGACACCACTCGTCGACATCGAGAAGTGCGGCGTGCTGGGTGCCGGCACGATGGGTGGCGGGATTGCCATGAACTTCGCCAACGTCGGCATACCGGTCAGGATCGTCGAACGCGACCAGGAGGCGCTCGACAAGGGTCTCGCCGTGATACGCAAGAACTACGAGCGTTCGCGCTCGACCACCCCCGAACAGGTCGAACAGCGCTTGGCGTTGATCACCGGGGCGACCGACAAGGCTGCTTTCGCCGATTGCGACATTGTGATCGAGGCCGTGTTCGAGGATATGGAGCTGAAGAAGTCGATTTTCCGCGAGCTCGACATCATCTGCAAGCAGGGCGCCATCATGGCGTCGAACACCTCGGCACTCGACGTCAACGAGATCGCCTCGGTCACGTCACGTCCAGAGAGCGTGATCGGCATGCACTTCTTCTCCCCCGCCAACGTGATGAAGTTGCTCGAGAACGTGCGCGGCGACAAGTCGAGCGACAGCACGGTGGCGACGGCGATGGCGATCGGCAAGCGGATCGGCAAGATCTGCGTGATGGTCGGTGTGTGCCCCGGCTTCGTCGGCAATCGGATCCTGTTCCAGCGCCGGATCGAGGCCGACCGGATGATTCTCGAAGGCGCCACTCCGGCCCAGGTCGACCGAGTGCTGTTCGACTTCGGCTTCCCGATGGGGCCGTTCGCGATGAGCGACCTGGCCGGCCTCGACATCGGCTGGAAGGCCGAGAACTCGAGCGGCGAGACGCTGCGCGACCTGATGTGCGAGAGCGGTCGGCGTGGCCAGAAGAACGGGCGCGGCTACTACACCTACGACCCCGAGACTCGTGCCGCGACCCCCGATTCTGAGGTTGAGGAGATCATCAAGAACTTCGCCATTTCCAAGGGCATCGCTCAGCGTGATATCAGCGACCAGGAAGTGCTCGAACGCTGCCTGTACCCGATGGTCAACGAGGGTGCAAAGATCCTCGAAGAGGGCATCGCCATTCGCGGCAGCGACATCGACGTGACCTGGGTCAACGGCTACGGCTGGCCGGTGTACCGCGGCGGCCCGATGCACTGGGCCGACTCGGTCGGTCTCGCAGAGATCGTCGAGAAGGTCAAGGGCTACAGCGAGTCACTCGGCGGTCGCCACTGGGAGCCGTCAGCGTTGCTCGCCCGCCTGGCAGAAGAAGGCGGCAAGTTGCAGACCTACACAAGCTGAACGCAAGGGTGCCGCCATGAATCGTGGTCGAATCGTGGTCGAATCGTGGTCGAATCGTGGCCGAATCGTGGCCGAATCGTGGCCCAACATCGTCGGTCACGTAACTTTCGAGCATGGAACTGAACAACAGGGTCGTCGTCGTCACGGGCGGAGGGTCAGGTATCGGTGAGGCGATCGCCCGCGCCGCCCACGATGCCGGCGCCCGACACGTCGTCGTGGCCGATCTCCACGGTGACGAAGCCGACCGTGTTGCTGCCGACATCGGCGGCACCGGCGTCGCCATCGATGTCCGCGACGAGGCGGCGATCCAACAGATGGTCAGCGACACCGAGGACGCTCACGGCCCGATCGGGCTGTTCGTCTCCAACGCCGGCTACGTCACGTCGGCCGGTCTCGAAGATCCCAACGAGTCGATCCAGGCGATGTGGGAAGTGCATTGCATGGCCCACATCTACGCGGCGCGAGCGGTACTGCCGTCGATGATCGCTCAAGGTGAGGGCTATCTCTTGAATACGGCATCGGCGGCAGGTCTGCTGACCCAGATCGGCTCGATGTCGTACTCGATCACCAAGGCCGCCGCTGTCTCGCTGGGAGAATGGCTGTCGGTTTCGCACCATCACCAGGGCATCCGTGTGTCGGTGCTGTGCCCGCAGGCCGTACGCACCAACATCATCACGAACAGCCCGGACAATATCGACGGGGGCGAGCACAAGCTGGACGGTGGCGTGGCGAGTGGCGATGGCGTGCTCGAACCCGCCGACGTCGCCGAGCTGTGCCTCGACGCGATCCGCAACGAACGGTTCCTCGTGCTCCCCCATCCAGAGGTCGCCACCTATGTCGAGCGCAAGGCCACCGACCGCGACCGCTGGCTGGCCGGCATGCGCCGATACCAAACCGCGCTGCATCCCGAAGGTCCACTGCCTGGCGACGCAATCGCGCCGAGAATCTGACGCTGGTATGCAGATCCCTCCGCTCACCCCAAAGTGCCTCACAATGAGAGTTGGGTACCGATGAACGACGCTATAAAGACAGTTGAATCGGCACCGAGACCTAACCGCGCACCACAGTTGATCACCTACGCCGACAGGTTGGGTGGCGACATCGATGGCGTTGCAACGCTTCTCGACGGCGCCTTCTCAGGCGCTTTCGGGGGCGTGCATCTACTGCCGTTCTATGTGCCGATCGACGGCTCCGATGCCGGGTTCGACCCGGACGACCACACAGCGGTCGACCCCCGAATCGGCACCTGGGAAGACATCAGCGAGCTCTCCCAGCGATACGAGGTGATGGCCGATCTGATCGTCAACCATGTTTCCGCCGGGTCGGATCAGTTCCAGGACTGGCTTTCACACGGCGATAGTTCCCCATCCGCTGCTCTGTTCCTCACCCCCGAACGGGTCTACGGCGGTCAGCCATCGCCTGCTGACATCGCCGCCGTCTACCGTCCGCGCCCCACCTCTCCATTCACATCAATACAGTTCGCCGATGGCCGCGAACGACAGGTTTGGACCACATTTACCGATCGGCAGATCGACATCGATGTCGAAAACGAGTCAGGGTGGGCCTACCTCACGAGCATTCTCGACAAGTTCGGCGAGTCCAATGTGTCGATCGTGCGGCTCGACGCAGTCGGCTACGCAATCAAGCGGGCGGGTACATCGTGTTTCATGCTGCCTGAGACATTCGAGTTCATCGAACGACTCACAGCCGAGTGCCACCGCCGCGGGATCAAGGTCCTCGTCGAGATCCACGGCCACCACCAGGATCAGATCGCGATTGCCGGCCAGGTCGACATGGTCTACGACTTCGCCCTCCCACCGCTCGTGCTCGACGCACTGTTCACCGGCGACGCCACCCCACTGAAGCGTTGGATCGAGATGCGACCGACCAACGCCATGAATGTGCTCGATACACATGACGGGATCGGGGTGATCGATGTCGGAGTCGATCAACGCAACCCGGAACGCGGCAGTCTGCTCCCGCCAGACAGAATTCATGCCCTGGTCGAGGGGATCCACGAACGATCCGGCGACACCAGCCGGGCGGCGACCGGAGCCGCCGCCTCGAACCTCGACCTGTATCAAGTGAACTGCACGTTCTACGACGCACTCGGCAGAGACGACGACCGGTATCTTGCCGCCCGCATGGTCCAGCTGTTGCTACCGGGGATCTCGCAGATCTACTATGTCGGCCTGTTGGCCGGGACGAACGACATGGAGCTGCTGGCGGCGACAGGTGGCGGCCGAGATGTCAATCGACACCATTACTCGCCGACTGAACTCGATCATGATCTCCAACGACCCGTCGTCCGTCGTCTGATCGACATGTTGCGTTGGCGTGCCAGTGCACCCGAGTTCGACGGCAGCTTCGAACTGCTCGACTCGCCCGATCACGAGATTGCGATCCGCTGGTCGACAACGGCGTCGACACTTACCGTCACCGTCGACGTGGCGACCGGTCAAGTCC
>FLOH01000318.1_pt1 | contig 117633 bp, 107 predicted proteins | sample 756751 | NCBI WGS metagenome assembly FLOH01 (sample SAMEA4026879, study PRJEB14308) | marine metagenome | biome: coastal water; material: water | depth 74 m
GGACATTTCGACCGCCATCGAAAAGTTCGGATCAGGCGGCAAGGTCGATGCCATCGACATCGGGCTCGCCGCCGGCGCCGATGCCGTTGCCGTCCAAGCCGCCATCGAGAACGTACTCCCCGCTCGCACCGAAGTCGTCACGGGCGAAGTGCTCTCCGCCGAGCGCCAGAGCTACGTCGACGGATTCATCAGTGTCTTCGGAACCGGCCTGCTGATCTTTGCGTTCATCACGACGTTCATCGTCGCCTTCATCATCAACAACATCTTCCAGATCACCATCGGGCAACGCCTGCGTGAGCTCGCACTACTCCGTGCCGTTGGCGCATCAGCAAAGCAAGTGCGGCGCATGATCGTGGCAGAGGCCCTTGTCCTCGGCCTGATCGCCACCGCGCTCGGAATTATTGGCGGCATCGGTGTCGCGCGCTTCATTGTTTGGGCGTTCAACCAGGCTGGCATCGGGTTCCCCGACACGTCGACGATCCTCGAGCCCCGAACGTTCGTCGCCGCTGCCGCGGTTGGTATCGGTGTCACGATGCTGTCGGTGTTCGTCCCGGCACGCCGCGCCTCGACAATCCCTCCGGTTGCTGCGATGCGACCCGAGTTGGGATTCGACGCATTAAAGAAGCAGCAGTTGATCATCGGCGCCGTCGTCACCGCCGCCGGCACACTGCTCCTCATCGTCGGGCTGTTTGTCCAGCCAGGCGCTGCCGCGCTCTGGGCGACCGTTGCCGGCGCTGGCGCTCTGACACTCTTCCTCGGCGTTGCCAGCGTCTCGTCGACGATCGCTCCGCCCGTGACGCGTGCAATCGGCTGGCCAATTGCGAAGCTCTTCAAAGTTCCCGGCGCACTGGCTCGCGACAACGTTGTCCGCGCCCCACGGCGGACGTCGTCGAGTGCCTCTGCACTCATGATCGGCGTTGCCCTGGTGAGCGCTGCAGCCGTCTTTGCTTCGTCGTTGCGAGCCACGATCACCGACGTCCTCGATAACGCAATCACCGCCGACTACATCATCACCGACCCCAACTTCTTTGGCCTGTCCCCGGCTGTGGCAGAGGGGCTCGACGCTCTCCCAGAGCTGGACGCAGTGACGCCAATCCGCCAGGCCAGCGGACAAGTCGACGGCGATTCAAAGAATATCGGCGCCATCAACCCAGACGCTTTCGACAAATTGGTCGACCCCGACTTGCAGGACGGAACCATCACCGGCCTCGGCCTGAACGAGGTGCTGATCCACAGCGACCCTGCCAACGACTTGGACAAGCAGGTCGGTGACACAATCGACATCCTGTGGCAGAGCGGCGCCTCAGGAACGTTGACTGTGGCAGGTGTGTACGGCGATGCCACGTTTGGCAACTGGCTGATCAGCCTCGACACGCTTGATGCCGTGAGCGATGCCCCCGCTCGTGATCTCTTCATCATTGCCAGGCTTGCCGACAACGTCACCGCAGCTGAGGGCGACGCTGCCGTCGCAGCTGCCACCGCTGGGTTCCCACAGGCCGATGTCCAAACAAACGCTGAGTTCCGTAAAAGTCAGGAAGACCAGATCAACCAGCTGTTGCTGACGATCACCATCTTGTTGCTGATGTCAATCATCATCGCCGTGTTGGGCATCGCAATCACACTTGCGCTCGGTGTCTTCGAACGAACACGTGAAATTGGGCTCCTCCGAGCGGTCGGCATGAACCGGCGCCAGCTCCGACGGTCGGTCCGATGGGAGGCAGTGATCGTGTCGTCGTTCGGCGCAGTGGTCGGCATTGTGCTCGGCACGTTCCTGGGCGTGGTCGCTTCGCTCGCCGTGCCCGACGAGGTCATCAGCAAGCTGGCGTTCAACCCAGCGATCATTGTGGTCGTCATGGTCTTTGCGGTGATCGCTGGCCTCGCCGCTTCGCTCTACCCGTCGTTCAAAGCAAGCAACATGGATGTGCTCGAAGCAATCGCGACCGAATAAAGCGGGCAGACTCACTCCATGGCGCTTGACATTGATCAACTCGACGACTCCGTCATGGAGTTCCTCACGGAACGGCATCTCGCGACGCTGACCACGTTGCGGACCGACGGGTCCCCCCATGTGGTGGCAGTCGGGTTCAGCTACGACCCCGAAGCGCGGGTCGTACGAGTCATCACCTGGGCAACTTCGCAGAAGGCCATCAACGCCGGGCGCATGGAAGCGCAGGGCCAGCATGCCGCTGTTTGTCAGGTCGATGGTGGCCGCTGGCTGACCCTCGAGGGCCCGGTTCGCCTGGTGACCGACCAGGTCCAACCCGGCATCGACGGCTACGCCGCCCGCTATCAGCAACCCAAGGAACGCGACGACCGGGCCGTCCTTGAAATCGACGTCACCAAAATCCTCGGCCGCGCCTGACCACCCCGGCGCCTGTCGTTGCATCGAGAACCCGCCACCCCGCTGGCCCCTTTCACGACACTCGTCAGGATCAGCGGTTCCAGGGGAGGGAGGCGAGGTACGCCTGGGCCGCAGGATGCGGATCCATCGGCGTCTCGTCTGACCGAACGGCCTCCTGCGGACTGAGATGGTTCTGGCAGCCTCGACACCAGTACAGACTCCGGCCATGTTGACCGAGTGGCCGGGTACTAATGGTTTCGCCGCACCGCTGACATCGCTGCCCATTGCGCCCGTACACCGCCACGCCGCCATGACCTCCGCGTCCCCCAACGACTTCACGCAACCCGTGCCCTGGGCGCCAATTGGCACGTTGCAAGTTGGTCCGCAGCATCGAGGCGGTGGTGTTGACAATGCCGACCGCATCGTGTTCGGACAATGCGTCAACCCGAGCGAACGGACTGAGCTCTTGCGCCCACAGCACTTCGCATCGGTGAACGTTGCCGACACCACTCATCACGCGCTGATCGAGCAGTACTTCACCAATCTGGGCAGCGCCGTCATGGTATGACAAGAGCAGGTTGACAACGCCACCGAGATCGGTTTCGGGCTGGCTGAGATCGGGCCCGAGGCGCCCCATGCCAGGGTGGCGCCGCTTGTCGGGGATGCGATACGTCTCGACGTTCGTCGCGTTGAAACAGACGGCAACCCAGCCATCGACTTCGATCGACACAGCCATTTGCTGGTACGGCTTACGCCACGGCTCGCCTCGGCGATACACGTGCCATGAGCCGTTCCTCCGGAGATGCGTGAGGAGCACGACGTTGTCATCCCACACCATTTCGACGTGTTGACCGTGGCTCTCGATGAGTTCGAGCACTCGGCCAGCCTGAGGCGTTGGGCCAACAAGGCGCGGGGCATCTAATCGCACCATGGGCTTACCCGCGAGCGCTGTTCTGAGCGCACTGGCAGCCCGCTGAATCGCTTCTGCATTCGGCATTGAAGTGATCAGAATACGTCACCTGGCGGACGGGCGAAATGGTTCATTTCTTACTTCTTGTACGACTTCGAGCGCTGCCCTACGGCAGCTTGCCGACGTGGGCGAGAGCGAGCCGGATCAGGCGGTCGTGGCCGCTGGTCATCTCGAGCACGACGTTGTCGCTCACGGCCTCCTCGGGGGTAAACCAATGGAGGTTGAGCGCCTCTTGGGTCGGTTCGCACTCGCCGTCGACCGGGACGACGTAGGCGAGGCTGACTGCGTGGTGACGTGGATCGTAGAAGCCTGAAACTGCTGGGTCAGGGAAGTATTCGGCGACGGTGAACGGCGTCGGGTTGGCCGGCACCCTGGGAAGCGCCAGAGGGCCGAGATCCTTCTCGCAGTGACGCATCAGTGCTTCGCGAACCCGCTCGCCGTAGAGCACGCGTCCGGTGACGACCATCCGGCTGATCGATCCACCGGCACCCTGCCGGAGCAGCATGCCAACTTCTTCGACGTTGCCCATCCCGTCAACGCGGACCGGCACAGCATCGACGTAGACAATCGGCATCTGCGACCGCGCGAGTGCGAGGTCGTCTTCGGACAGCCATGCATTGTCGGTCTGCGTGTCGGCGGCATCGATGTCAGTCACGTCCGCAATGTTCCCACGGTTATCCCAGCAGACCGAGGATCTCGGCTGACGTCACAGTGAATCGTTGCCGCGAGTTCAGAGCAGGAGAGCCGACACCGCGTGTGGGATGCTGATCGAATGGACACAGACCGGAAGCGCTGGGACGAACGTTGGTCTGCAGCGCCCGGTTCCATTGCGGCAACGCCACCCGACGTCGTCAACACACATCCAGAGTTGCTCGACGTTCTTCCGACAACCGGGCCGGCACTCGACATTGCGTGCGGGCTGGGTGCGCAGGCGCTGTGGCTGGCTGAGCGAGGGCTGGCCGTCAACGCACTCGATGTGTCATCAGTCGCGATCGATCGGTTGACCCTCGCCGCCCAGCCGCATGGCCATCAGCTCCGAGCCGAGGTCTGGGACACCGACGAGGGGCTGCCGCCGACATTGACCGATCTTGCGATGATCGTATGCCAGCGATATCGCTCGCCGGCCCTCTACGGCCAGTTCGTGAGCCGCCTCCGCGTGGGCGGCGTACTCATCCTGACGGTGCTCTCAGAGGTCGGCCTTGAGGGTCAACCCGGCGCGTTTCACGCCCCGGCCGGCGAGCTGATCAATGCATTCGATCGGGTCGATGTCGACATACTGCTGCACGATGAGACCAACGGCCTGGCGTCGATCGTGGTGCGCCGAATGAATGGCCGACGACCGTGACGAGAACAGCGACGAGAACAGCGACGACAACAGCGACGACATCGCTTCATCTCCCCGAGTATCGCCGACGCGGGGTGCAATTCACCCCTCCCCTTGCCCCAGCCACTACCGCCTGTCCCGCATTGTGGAACAGTTCCATATTGTGGAACTGTTCCTTGACATTATGTTAAGGTGAGAGGCCTCAACAGACGCCCGCTTCGAACGGCGCTCACACAGAAGCGGGACACACCCAAATGGCGCTTGCAAGTCGACTCGATCACCTCGGTACCGAAACGGCGTTCGCTGTCTCCCAAGCGGCCGCTGAATGGGGCGCCAAGGGCAACCGGATCTACCCGTTCCACCTCGGCGACATCAACCTCCCCACCCCGGGCAACATCGTTGCCGCCATGAATGTTGCGATCGCTGACGGCAAGACCGGCTATTGCCCGGCCGCCGGTATCGCGCCGCTCCGCGAAGCGCTCGCCGCGAATATTGGCAGCGACCGAGGCATGTCGCTCACTCCCGACAACATCGTCGTGCAGCCCGGCGGCAAGCCGGTGATCACCAAGTTCATCCAGACACTGATGAACCCAGGTGATGGCGTGCTCTACCCGAACCCGGGTTACCCGATCTACGAGAGCCAAGTCGAGTACTTCGGTGGCAAGCCAATGCCGTACCGCTACCACGAGACCCCCACGGGCTTCGGGATTGACCTCGACCAGATCCGCGAGCTCGCAGCATCCGGCGCCACGGCGATCATCTACAACAACCTGCAGAACCCGCTCGGCTGCGAAAGCAGCCTCGAGGAGATGCAGGCAATTGCCGACATCGCGATCGAACACGACCTGTGGGTGCTGTCTGACGAGGCCTACTTCGAGATGCGGTACTCGGGTACGTCCACCTCGATCGCCTCGCTGCCCGGCATGGCCGAACGGACGGTGATTCTGTACACCTTCTCGAAAAAGTTCGCGATGACCGGCTGGAGACTCGGCTGTGCAGCTGCGCCAATCGCAGTCGCCCAGATGATCGCCAAGCTCAATACCAACGACGAGAGCTGCACCACGCACTTCGTGCAAGCCGCAGGTGTTGAGGCGATCGCGAACCCTGAGGGTGCCGCACCAATGCTCGCCGAGCTGAAACGTCGCCGCGACGCCACAGCCGCCGGCCTCGCGACGATCGAAGGGATCACGTGCGCCACGCCCGAGTCGACCTTCTATCTCTTCCCCAATGCGACTGCTGCAATGGAGAAGATGGGCTTCACCGACGTGGGCAACTTCGCCACCGCTGCCTTGGAGAACACCGGCGTGTCGTTCTGTACCCGGCGCCACTTCGGTCGGCCCCAGCCCTCGGAGACACAGGAGTACATCCGCCTCGCATACTCCGGCATCTCAGTCGAAGACATCACCGAGGGCCTCGGCAAGCTCGCAGCATGGATCAACGCGTGAGCAACCCAATCAGCACGCCCCGCATTGTCGTCACCGGCCGCATCCCCGAGGCCGGCCTCAAGATCCTGCGTGCCATCAACGGCGCTGAGGTCTGGGCCTGGGATGACGACGCGGTGATTCCAATCGACGTCCGCAACGAGCAGCTCGCCACCGCCGACATTGCTGTCACCTTGCTGACCGATCGTGTCGACGCTGCGTTCCTCGACGCTGCACCAAACCTGAAGATGGTGGCCAACGTCGCAGTCGGCTACAACAACGTCGACGTCGCAGCATGCGCTGCACGTGGTGTCGTGGTAACGAACACACCTGGAGTCCTCACCGACGCCACCGCTGACCTCGCTATGGGCCTCCTCCTCATGATCACCCGCCGCCTCGGCGAAGGCGAACGGCTGATCCGTTCCGAAGAACCGTGGCAATGGGGCATGTTCATGATGCTGGGCACCGGCCTGCAGGGGCGCACGCTCGGCATCATCGGCATGGGCGGCATCGGCGTCGCCATGGCCCGGCGCGCACGATCGTTTGGCATGCGGGTCATCTACAACAACCGCAAGACCGTCGACGCTGCAATCGAGTCCGAACTCGACGCGACCCTTGTCAGCCTCGACGAACTCCTCGCCCAGAGCGACGTCGTTTCGCTCAACTGCCCGTACTCCGCAGCGACGCACCATTTGATGAATGCCGAGACGCTGGCGCAGATGCAGCCGACTGCATTCCTGATCAACACCGCCCGCGGGCCGATCGTCGACGAAGCAGCACTCGTCGCTGCGCTGCAGAGCGGGGCCATTGCCGGTGCCGGCCTCGACGTGTTCGAGAACGAACCCAACGTGCACCCGGGCTTGCTCGAATGCGACAACGCCGTCCTGGTTCCGCACCTCGGATCAGCGACCGTCGACACGCGAAGCGCAATGGCGGCCACCGCTGCCAACAATGTATCCGACGTGATCGCCGGCGTTACGCCGCGCAACCCCGTCACACCCTGACGCTCCGGTAACACCCGATCGGGGTGCGCCGTTGGCATGATGTGACCGTGAGTTTGACCGGGCCAGCGGCGGCACGCCTCTACGACCAGCATGTCGACGCCGTGTATTCCTATGCGGCACGCCGTGTTGGCAGCGATGCTGCCGTCGGCGTCGTCGAAGAGGTGTTTGAGCACGCCCTCGGGCGGCAGGCTCAGCGTCCCGAAAAGACCAGCAGCGACCTCGGTTGGCTGTTCGCAATCACGACCGCATTCCTGCGCCGGCACAGTGCAACCGAACGTGAGCGCTTGCTGAAATGGACGGGCGCACGCGCCACCGGGTCAGGGTCGATACCACGCGCCACCGATCCGCTCCTCTCATCAGGTGCCGAGGACGCTGCCGTCGCCACTGCGGCAAAGGTCATGGCCGCGGTCGCCGAACTCGAGCCCGAAGACCGTGACCTGCTGTTCCTGGTCGCATGGGAGGGCTGTTCCTCAGCGCTTGCCTCCGCCGCCACGGGGATACCGCAGGGCAACATTCGGTCGCGGCTCAGCGCCGTGCGTCAAGAACTCCGCCGGCGTGTCACCGACATCGAGCGGGCGGCCGAATCGATCGACGACAGAGAAGAGGATCCGTCGTGAATCCCGTTCAAGTCGTCGAGGCTGCGCGGCCCGACGTGGGCCCGATGCCTGCAGCGGAACGGCGACACGTGCGCGAGCTGCTCTTCGACGTGGCAATGCGTGCCCAGACTGAGCACAAGCCAATGGAGGTCCGATCGCCAAACACACGACGCTCGAATGCCCTTCGCCTCGGCGCGCTCGGCGTGCTCGGCGCTCTTGCAGTCGGGGGGCTCGCCTTCTCCGCATCCCGCGACACTGGTACCTCACTCAACCAGCCGACACCCGACACCGGTCCAGAGCGAACAACCACGGTCACCACCGAGCCAGAGCGGGCCATTGTCATCGATCCGCCACGCCCCACCACCGCTCCGACGGCGACCAAGCTGGCGATCCCCGGATCGGCAGAATCTCCGCTCCTGCTCCCACCCGAGCGCACCCGGCTCGACGAGCTGACGGTCACCCCCATGCAACTCGGTGGCTCGACACTCTTGCTTCGTGCTTCCGACCTGACCACTCTCGGATTGCGCGAAGCAGACGGTCTCAAGCCACCTCCACCGGAGCCACCGACCACCGAGGAAACCGGCGAGACAATCCCCACGCTCCCGCCGCGCGAGTTCAACGGTTTTACGGTGTTGGCACCCGACGAGACGGGGGCCTACACAGCCAACATCTCCTGCGGTTCGCTCACGTTCGCAGAAGGTCCGGGGTTCGTACCCTTCAGACCGGAACTCAACCGACTTTTACAGTCCGTGTCGATCACCAATGGGTCGATCGACATCGCCCTGCCTGACGGATGGCAGCTGATTTCAGAGGGTCCGAGCGTCAACGAGTTCACATTCGGTCTCCCTGTTGCCGTCGGCGGCATCGACATCGTCGTGACACTGACGCAGTACCCGAAGGGATCGATTGCCCAAGCTGCGTACGGAGATCGGCAGTTAACGCCAGCGACCTTCCGAGGCCAGCCGGCATGGATCCATCGGAGTCCCGACGATCTCGGCGCCTTCGATCTCGTCGGTATGCTCGGCACGACCGCATTCAGGGTAAGCGCTCGCGACATCACACTGGTCGAGCTGGAGTTCGTTCTCTCACAACTGCTGTCCGGTGACGTCGACGAGTGGATCAGACGATTTGGCGCCTTACCGACCGAGACCGATCCGGACATCCGGACCTGTTCGGCACAGCCGTCGTTCAGCGTGTCCTGATCACAGCCATTTCTCGAACACCGCTCTCACACTCCGCCCGAGCAGCGGAACCGGGTCAACGCGTGAGTAAATAGTCGGTGATCTGAGCGTCTTCGGCACCTGCGTCGGCGAAATTGTCATCGGTTCGCGCTCGCATGTAATCCCGCCAGCGGAACCCTGCGTACTTCGCATCTCCACCCAGCCCGGGGATCGGCGCGACCACGGCGTCGCGCGGCGGATTGAAGAAGTACGGGATGCTGTACCGGTCGCTCGCCGTCATCGGAATCACCCGGTGCACAGCCGCACGGTAGCGATCGTTGGTCCAGACCTGCATCGCATCGGCGAGGTTGACGACGATCGTGCCCGGCGTCGGCGTGATGTCGACCCAGCTCCCATCGACGGCTTGTGCTTGCAGCCCGCCGGTCATGTCCTGGAGCAACAGAGTGAGGACGCCCGGGTCAGTGTGATGGCCGAGCGCCGTCTCGCCAAGGTCGCGGAGACCGACTCGTTCGCTTTCCGGCACCGGATCACCGAGCGGATAGTGGTTCAGCCGTACAGAACTCGTCGCGCGACTTCCAAGGCTCGTGGTCGGATTGAGGTCACCTGCTGTAGCGAATGCAAGCGCACGGTGCACGAGTTCGTTGGCTCGCACCGCGAGGCCACTGCAGGCGTCGTAGAACTCAACCAGGGTGCCATGGAACGTGGCGGCGTCGGCGGGCCAACGGTTGTGCTGGTCGGTTCGAGGGTCAGCAGGATCGGTGAAGTCGAACACTTCCTTGCTGTCGCGCTTGCGCTTCGTCAACTCCCGGTCGAAGTACCCAAGCGGGTTGTCGGCGTCGCGCATCACCGCCAACTTGCTCTCACGATCACCTGCGAAGAACTGCTCGGTGACTGCCCACGTTCGTTCGATCAGCTCGTCGAGCCCGTGCCCACTCAGCAGGAAGAAGCCGTGATCGATACACGCCTGATCAAGCTCACTCAACATCGAATCGGTCGGCGCCGAGATGTCAACGGTCGGAACCAGATGGTCAGCCATGCATCAAGTCTCGCAGAACAGGCGCCCACCCAGAGAGGCTGGCGCAAATCGGATGACGAAAGTGCGCCGGATTGACCCGCTGGCGAGCGGCAGCGGTGGCCGGGCAAGAAGAGGCCACCGTCCGAGCGTGAGCGAGCTCGGCCGCAGGCCGAGAACTCTGGTGCAGCGACGCAGCCGCTGGGCGGCCGTCAGGCCGACGACGTCGACGAAGTCGCCGTCACACCAGACATGAGCAAGCCGATGTCGTTGATGTTGAAGTCGGTGCGGGCGACTTCGCCCATGATCTCGCCTTCGAGTAGCACGATGATCCTGTCCGATAGCTCCATGACCTCGTCGAGGTCTTCTGAGATCATCAGGATTGCTGCACCTGCAGCACGCTGCTGCAGCAGCCGTTCGTGGATGTACTCGGCAGCACCGATATCGACACCGCGCGTCGGCTGGGCAACGACCAGGACGTCGGCGTCACAACTGAACTCGCGGGCGATCACGACCTTCTGAATGTTGCCACCCGACAAGTTCTTGGTCGGGGTGTCGATGTTCGGTGTTTTGACACGATATTCGGCGGTAAGGCCTTCGCATCGCTCTGCGATCGCCGACCGATTCAGCAGGCCCTTCTTCGTGTACGGGTGAGTTTTGTAATCGACAAGCATCATGTTCTCGGCGACGGTGAACTCGCCGATTGCGCCATCGCGCATTCGCTCTTCTGGCACGTACGAGAGGCCCTTGGCGCGCACCTTGCTCGGACTCGGCGTGGGCACCCACTCGCCGGAGATGTTCACGCCACCGCGAGCAATCGGTCGCAAACCGAAAATCGCCTCGGCGAGTTCGCGTTGTCCGTTACCGGACACACCTGCAATACCGACGATCTCACCTGCGTGCACGCGGATCGAAAGGTTCTTCACCGCGAGGTTGCCGCGATCGCCAACGACATCGAGGTCGTCGACGGTCAGCTTGGGTTTTCCGACTTCTTGCGGCGGCACAGTCCGAGTCAGTTCGACCGGTCGGCCGACCATCATCTCGGCGAGCTTTTCACGCGATGCCTCACTCGGTCGGGTGCGGCCGGACACCCGACCGTTACGCAACACCGTGATCTCATCGGAGAGGTCCATGACCTCGTGCAGCTTGTGCGAGATGAAGATCAAGCCTTTGCCGTCGTCTTGCATCTGGCGCAAGGTGACAAATAAGTCCTCGACTTCGGGCGGTGTCAGAACTGCTGTCGGCTCATCGAGGACGAGCAGTTCGGCATCGCGGTACAGCGCCTTGAGGATCTCGGCCCGCTGACGTTCGCCGACGGCGAGCTGCCAGATCAGCGCATCCGGGTCAACGTGCAGCCCGTACCGTTCAGATACTTCGGCGAGGCGCTTCTTGACGGGGCCCATCTTGGCCATGCCGCGTTGACCGCCGAGTCCGAGGGCCACGTTCTCAGCGACCGTCAGGGTCGGCACCAGCATGAAGTGCTGGTGGATCATCCCGATCCCCTGTCGGATCGCGTCGGCCGGTGAGGTGATCGTGACGGGTGCTCCGTTGAGTTCAATCGTTCCCTCATCCGGCGTGTACAGCCCATAGAGGATCTTCATCAAGGTGCTCTTGCCGGCGCCGTTCTCGCCCAAGAGCGTGTGCACCTGGCCAGGGAGCACCGTCAGGTCCACACCGTCATTCGCGACGACGCCAGGGAATCGTTTGGTGATTCCAGTCATCTGCAACATCGGTGTGGTCATCGGGTGCTCCCAGGTCAGATTTCAGTACACGGTGTTCGTAGTCAGGTGTTCACGTGTTCGTCTTCAGGTCGTGGTCATTCGCCAGCAGGAACGGTGATCGAACCGTCCGAGAGGCCAGCGATCGTCGCCTCGCCACTGGCCTTGACGTCGGCGTCGAGGGCATAACCGTCGTTGAACTCGATCTCGAGTCCGCCGTTGCTGAGCGAGATCACGACTGCTTCGCCACCGAGCTTGCCGTCGGCGATCTGGTCGAGGATCGTGTTCAACACGACTTCCCAGTGGTACACCTGCGATGCAACGACGATCTCGGCGCCGAGACCGGTCTGGTTTGACTGTGTGCCGAACCACGGGATGCCTTCTTCAGCAGCGACGCCGGTTGCACCGACGACCATTTGTGCTGTACCGGTCATCACGTCGGCACCGAGTTCGACGAAGGCCTTTGCGGCTTCCGAGGCGAGCAGCACATCGCCGAAGGAGTCGATGTAGTTGACGTTGACCTTGACGTCAGAGTTCTGCGCTTTCACACCGGCGACGAAGCCGTCGATGTAGAGCTTGGCATCACCCGCCGGCACGGGGCCAACAACGCCGATCACGCTCGACTGGGTGAGCTGTGCGGCCATCACGCCGTTGACATAGCCGCCCTCGCCCGCCTCGACGGAGTAGGCGTAGATGTTGTCCTTACCGAAAAAGTCGGTCGACGTACCGAGTGCGAACGACACTTCGGGGAAGTCATCGGCGATTTCCTGGAGCGGACCACCGAACTGGGTGCCGTGAGCGATCACGAGATCGAAGCCGTCTTCGGCGTACCCACGGATGGCCGCAGCGGCGTCTTCGACGACGAACAGGCCACCGGAAATTGCCACTTCGACGTCACGGCCTTCAGCAACGCGATTGACCGAGTCGACCATCGACTGCGTCCATGCGAGGTCGTTCTCGGCACTCGGCGCCACGATGCCAATTCTGATCGGTTCGGCAGGCTCGGCTGCAGGCTCGGCAGCAGGCTCGTCCGCTGCAGCAATAGTCGCGGCCGGCGCGTCGGTGGCGGGCGCGTCGGCTGTGTCATCGCTTCCGCCACAGCTTGCGGCGACGAGCGCGAGTGCAGCCACCGCTGATGCGATGACTCTGGTTGATGTTGCTTTCATAATGCTCCCCTTGTTCTTGTTGTTGTTGTAAGGAAACTGGTGGTACTGCGCGAGCGATCTGACCGTCATGCCGAACGGTTGAACGGTCGGGTGAGTGCGCCAGGTGCGGCCACCCGGCGACTCACGATCACGAGCACGACGATGGTCAGGACGGCGGGCGCCATAGCCATCAAGCTGGAGTTGGCTCCTTCGACGATTCCCAGCGTCTTCAATTGCAGCACGGTGGCCTGCACGATACCGAAGAGCAGCGCGCCGAACATCACGCCGTACGAACGCCATGCACCGAAGTAGACGAGTGCGATGGCAATGAAGCCCTGACCCGATGTGAGATTCTGCTGGAAGATCCCAACCTCGAGCGCGAGCGCTGCGCCTGCCAGCGACGCCATGGTGCTCCCGATCAACATGGTGGCGAGGCGAGTCATGTTGACGCTCACCCCGAGTGTGTCTGCGGCCTCCGGCGTTTCGCCGACAGCACGGATATTTAGACCGAACGTGGTCTTGTTGATCATGAACCAGACGAGCGGCACGAGAGCGAACGCGAAGTACACCGGCAAGCTGTGCTGGAAGAAAATTTCGCCGATCTTCGGGATGTCACTGAGCAGCGGAATGCTGACCTCGCCCAAGCCACGAATCGGCTTCGGAGTACCGACGTTTTTTTGAAACAACAGGTCGGTGAACCCAAGGCCGAACAGATACACGCCGATGCCGCTGATGCCCTGCTCAGCGTGCATCATCAGCGTGATGAAGGCATAGGCCAGGCCCATGAGAAGACCAACGACGATCGCACCGATGATTCCGTAGACGGCGCTGCCGGTTTCGAGGGTGACGTAATACGCCGAGAATGCACCGAGCAACATGACGCCTTCGACACCAAGGTTGAGTACACCGCTGCGTTGACCAATCGTTTCGCCAAGGCCAGCGAGCAGGAACGGTGTGGCCAAGCGAATGCCCGAGGCAAGCGTGGCGACGAGCACCGAGACCGAGAAGAAATCACCCATCAGATGACTCCGACGCTGCTGCCGACACGGCAGTTCCAGGTACGGGTTCAGGTGGCGGCGATGCGGTGCCGTCGGAACCTTCACTGCCCACCGCTTCGGCCCACGCACGGAGGCGAGTTTTCAGCTTGAGGCTGGCAACAACGAACAACACGACAATGCCGTTGAGCGCCACGATCAGGGCCGCCGGAACCTGCAATTCCTGCTGGAGTGCAATGCCACCGGTGAGCATGCCGCCGAAGAAGAACGCCGCCGGGATCACTGCAAGCGGCGAGAGGCCGCCGAACAACGCTGCGACAATGCCGTTGAAGCCAGCACTCTGCGTAAAGCCCGATGCGCCGCCATCAGCAATGAGACGGTGCGACTCGGAGCCAAACACCAGTACCGCACCCGCCACACCGGCACACGCGCCCGAAAACGCAAGGGCCTGAACGATGCTCTTCTTGACCGGCATGCCTGCGTAACGCGAGGCGTGAGCGTTGTGGCCGACCGCACGAAGGCGGACGCCAAGCGCCGAACGGAACAACAAGACGTAGCCGAGCACCGCGATCAAAATTGCGATCAGCACACCGAGATGCAGGCGGGTTCCACCGGGGAGCAGTGGGAGGTCAGCGTTTTCGGTCAGACGTTCGGTCTGCTGGATCTTGATCGCGCCCGACGCCTTGTCGGTCAGCAGGTCTTGCAACAGAAAACTGAGAAACTGCGCTGCGACGAGGTTCATCATAATCGTGGAGAGGATCTCGTTCACGCCGGCATAGGCCTTGAGCGCTCCCGGAATCGCACCCCAGATGCCGCCACCGATTGCCCCACCAACGAGCACCAGCGGAACGAGCAAGACTCTCGACACGTCAGGCAGGACCAGCGCAACCACCGTCGACGCGATGGCCCCGGCGATGATCTGACCTTCGCCACCGATGTTGATGACGCCCGCCCGGAACGCAATACAAATACCGACGCCGACGAGCAGCAGTGGCATTGCCTTGATTGACGTATCAGCGAGTTCATCCCACCCGCCGAACGCGCCGTCGATCAAGGCCGCGTAACCGCTGATCGGGTTGGCTCCAAGCGCAAGCAACATCACGGCGCCGAGGGACAGCGCAACAACCACGGCGCCCGCAGGAACAGCAAGGCCAACGAGCGGCGCCAACAGCGAAGCTGTGGAACGCCCACTCGATTTTGGTTCGTCTTGAGCGCTGCTTGAGGCGCGCTCATCGTGCTTGGTGTTCAATCGTCCCCCAGTGAACCGGCCTTGCGTTTCGTGTACATTAACAAAACGTCAACGGCATAGTGAACTTCCCCATACACCACAACTCAGTCGAGTCGGAGCGGCAATCCTTCGGCTGCGTTGAGGAGGGCGACGAGGGTCGGCAAATGCTCGTCGGCGCCGCCGCCCGCCGACGCGGTGACCGCTCCGTCGGAACCGAGCAGAAATCGTGGCCCCTCGGCCGCTTCGAAGCGCTCTTCCTCAAGATATAGGCGCGGCTTGATCACAGCCGGGTCGCCGGTCTCAGGGCAGAACGTCAGGCAGTTGCCGCACTCATTACACAGTTCGCTGAACACGAGGTACTGCTGGCGACCTTCGATACCAGCAAAAATTCCGTCCGGATCAGCCTCGGCCTTCGGCGTCGGCAACTTGAAGAACGCATCGTTCGGGCACACCGTGACGCAGAAGTTGCATGCCACACAGCCCCACATCTCGAGGTCGTGCTCGACTTCTCGCGGGAGTTTCTCATTGCCGGCCAACTCGTATTTACCCTTCGACGCACCGAGCACATCGACAAGGTGCTCAGCCGCCGTGTCGCGGTGACCGGCCTCGCGTGCCGCGGCGAGCGCCGCGCTGCGGAACCCGTTGAGGTCCGTGGCACCGCTCTTCACCACCGCGCCCGTCAGCGCCTTGAGCATCGGAGCGAGACGCCCGTAGCCGCCGGGCTTCAGCAGGTCCGAGCACACGCTTGCCGGACGAACCCCCATGGCGACAGCGTCGGCCAAATTCTCCTTGTCGATACCAGCAGAGAAGCTGACCATGATGTCGCCATCGTGGCCTGGAATCATCAGTTGGCCGGGCAGCGCATCTGCCAACATGTCGAGTACCGCTGTGGCCAGCACGTGCAACGGCGGACCCGACAGGTACATCGTCTGGTCGGGCATCCACTGTTTGTGGTTGTCCACGACGAGCGTGTTGGTCAACTTGATGCCGAACCGGTGATTGCGATCCTTCGCGTACGTATTGAGTTCGCCGATCAACGAGATCGCCCGTTCGAGTTGCAGGTCCTCTTCAAATGCCTTCGGCACGAGCTTGACTTCGGTGTATCCGAGTTCGGCGTGCACGATCTCGGCGACGCGGTCCGGGCCGAGCAGCGTCGGGTTCAGCTTGACGATCACGTCGAGGTCGTGAGCATCGATGAGGTGCTTCGTGATTTGCTCGATCTCATCTGGCGGGCAGCCGTGGAAGGTCGACAGAGTGACCGTGTCAGAAATCGTCGGAGAGAATTCGAGGTCGACAAACTGTGCGAACACGCCGCTGGGATCGGCGGCAATCTCGGGGCGGAGCCGTTCGATTTCGGCTGACGCATCGCGCATTGCGTCGATAAACCCGGCGACCTTCGGCGTTTGGATCCCAGCGAGGTCGTAACCGACCGACATGTCGAACACGAGCGGGCCTGCGTCGCCCGTCTCTGGATGCCCAACGTATTCACGGAGCGGTTCCCAGTTGCGGAGAATCTCGATGATCATCCACGCCTTGGTGTACTCCTCCACACTTTGAGCGACCAACAATTCTTGGCTCCACTCGATGTTGTAACCAACGGTCTGCATGTCGATGCAGGGCCGTTCGATCTCGAGTTCGTCAAGCACCTGAACAGTCTTCAACTCAAAGAGGCGTGAACCGCCGAGCCACTACAACACGATGTTCTGAGCCATCTGGCTATGCGGTCCTGCAGCAGGGCCAACCGGCGTTGCCGCTGGTCGGCCGAGAAACTCGAACGACAGATCGACGTCGGGGTCGGGCCTCCAGAAACGCGCCGTCGGCAGATCAAAAATCCGCTTGCGCGTCTCCCATTCGTGGCCAATCCGCCCGAGCAGCATGCTCATCGACATCGGTGTGAGCGGCGGAGCATCATGAGCCATGCCAGCACTTTACAAACTGTAAAGACGTGAGCGCAATGTCCGATTCCCCTCGGGTCAAAAGTGGACAGCCTGTCCGAGTCCCCTCGGGTCAAAAGTGGACAGCCTGATCAGCGATGCAGTGCGTTGAGATAGCTGTACACGGTGATCCGGCTGATCCCGACCGCCTCAGAAACATCCTCGACAGCGCGCCGCAACACAAAGGCGCCGAGTTCGTCAAGACGCCTGATCGCTTCCTGCTTCTCAAGCCGATTGAGCGTCGGGAGCGGTGCGCGCATTTCCGCCTCGACTCGGGCGACAATTCGATTGAGCGAGCCGTGAATCGGCGGAAGCCGAACGCCACCGACGACGTTGCCGCCCCAGACCAGCGGTACGTCGGAGCCGTCGACATCGCTGGCCCCAACCGACTGCGCGCCCGCGGCATCAATCAGCGGCTGCAACGCAGCGATCAGTGGGTGCAGGTCGACCACGTGGCAGATCGTAGAGCGTTCACAGTCGCACTCCGTCCAGCGGGTGCGGCTGCCAGTTCAGCCTTCGAGTGCAGTGTGCAGGCGAACAGCCTGCTCGGCGGCTTTGGCACGGACCTCGTCGGCGTCGACGCGGGTGGCGACACCGTCACGCAAGGCTGGCTCACCATCGATATCGACATCAATCGCACGAATCGTCGGGGTGAACGCGACGTGCCACGGCTCGATTGTCCCGTACGACCAGGTGACTCGATCGTCCCGCGCCTCAGGGAAGAGCTCCCAGCCCTCCTCGAGCCACGACCAGGCCGCATCCGGGCTCGCCTCGACATCGTGATCGCGCTGCTTGACGTACGCCAATTGGAACTCGGCGAGCATGTCGGCGCCGATGCCGTCAGTTCCGAGCGCGATCGGGTTACTCAATCGGGCAGGGTTGGCGTAGCCCACCGAGTTATTCATGTTCGAACGAGGGTTGTGCACAATCGTTCCACGCAAGCGGTGATCGTCGGGCAGGTGAACGCCGTGGATCAGCATCCAATTGTCACGCGTCAGTTCGCGAATACGATCCTCAACACCGATGTCGTCCGGTCCCTCGGCAACGTGGATGTGCACGCCGACACCATGTTTTTCTGCCAAAGCAGCTGCCGCCACAAGCGAGTCGTCGGAACACGTAAACGCCGCGTGCACCCCGACCATTCCCTTGCGCATGCCATTTTCGGATGTCACGAGCTCGTGGAGGTACCGGTCGTTCTCGGCCAACCCGAGCGCAGCGCCTCCAGGGCCGTGCCGGTCGGTGATGCCGTAGCACGTGTTGATCCGCACCCCGATCTCATTGACGGCATGAGCAATGACCGAGAGCGATCCTTCGATGGCGTTCGGCGATTCGTGGTGATCGATGATCGCCGTCGTCCCCGCTTCGAGTGCTTCGAGCGCACCGAGTTTCGCCGACCATTCGATCATGTCGAGATCGAGCGCCATGTCGAGCCGCCACCAAACGTGCTCGAGGATCTCGAGGAAGTTCGATGGCGTCTCCGGCGGTGCGGGCATGCCCCGCGCCAGCGACGAATAGAGGTGGTGATGAGCGCAGACGAGGCCCGGAGTGGTCCCCCGCTCAGCCATCGTCAGCTCCCGCTCGCGTCATGATGCGACTGGTTCATCTCAGGTCCAGGCGCTGGCGCGCTCGCGGTTGCTCTCGTTAATCATCGGGAGTTCGTTGTGCCACTTACCGGAGTGCTGGCGGAGCGCAGCAGCCACGGCACCAGCTGTCGGCACCAGCCCGATTTCCCCAACGCCCTTAATGCCGTACGGTGAGTTTGGTTGTGCAGCTTCGACCAAAATCACATCGACGGTTGGCATGTCTTTCGGCCGAATGATGTCGAGCGACTTGAGCGTCGTGTTGGTTGGACGGCCGGTCTCGTCGCATGGGAAGCCCTCGCTCATCGCGTAACCCAAACCCATGTGTACGGCGCCTTCGATCTGGCCTTCGCAGAGCATTGGATTGACGGCGCGACCAACGTCGTGGGCAGCCGTAACGTTCTCGACCGTTCCATCCTCGGCGAGCACGACAACCTGCGCCGCGTAACCGAAAGTGGAGTGGATGATCGGATTTTCGATCGGATTGCCAGCTGCCTTCGCAGCGGCGATTTCACCGAGCGAGCTGGTCCAGTCGACTCGGTACTCGCCTTCGTAGTCGACACCGACTTCGCAACCGCCAGCGAGAGCAGCTGCACAGGCCGCCTGAACCGAGCCAGCACCCATCAGCGTGCCTCGACTGCCCGTGGTCTGGCCTGCACCGAGCTCGCGAGTTGAGTCGACGATCACGTCAATCTGCTCAGCCTCGATGCCGAGTTCCTCGATAGCAACCTGCATGACAACGGTGTGGATGCCCTGGCCCATCTCGGTCCAGCAGTGACGGATCTCGACACGGCCATCGGCTTGGAAGCGCACGACGGCCTTGGCGATCTCTTTGAAGCCGTTGCCGAGGCCAGAGTTCTTCAGCCCGAGGCCCATTCCGACTGACTTACCGGCAGCGACAGCAGCGTCGTACGCAGGCTTTACAGCGTCGAGACACTGACGAGCACCCTTGCAGCCGTCGTCCATCACTTGACCGGGGCCCCACGTGTCACCGGGCATCACGACATTGCGGTTACGGATCTCCCAACCGGAGATGCCGACCTGCTCTGCCAGCCGATCGAGCACACCCTCCATTGCGAACTGCGCTTGGTTGGCACCAAAGCCGCGGAACGCTCCGCATACCGAGTTGTTGGTGCGAGCCGCGATGGCTTCGACGTCAACGTTACCCACGGCGTACGGACCAGTTGCGTGACCGGCCGCCCGTTCGAGCACCTTCATGCCGACCGATGCGTACGGACCGGAGTCGCCAATCATACGGACCTTAATAGCTGTGAGTTTGCCATCGGCATCGCAACCGGCGTCGTACTGCATCCGAATCGGATGGCGCTTCGGATGCATCAGCAGCGACTCTTCGCGCGACAACGTGATCTTGACCGGCGCGCCGAGATGCCATGCCGCGAGCGCCGTGTGCGCCTGGTTCGACATGTCTTCCTTGCCACCGAACGCGCCACCATTGGAGACGAGTTCGGTCGTTACACGGCTGGTGTCGATGTCGAGCATCGCGGCGATGTCATTGCGGTCGTCCCAGATTCCCTGGCCACCGGAGTACACGTACAGACCCGGTTCGCCCGCGCCAACTCGCGTCGGCACAGCGAGCGTCGATTCGGGTTCGAGGAATGCGTGCTCGATGCGCTGCGTTTGGAAGGTCTCCGACACCGTGAACGACGACGATGCAAGAGCGACGTCTGCGTCGCCGCGGGTGTAGGTGGACGTCGACAGGATGTTTCCATCGAGCTCCCAGACAGCCGGCTCAGTCGACGTGATAACGCGGACCGGATCGACCATTGGTTCGTGTACTTCGTACTGGACGGCGATGAGTTCGGCCGCGGCGCGGGCAATCTGTCGAGTGTCGGCAACGACGACTGCAAGCACATCACCGAGGTACGAGGTGCGTCCACCGACCGGAATCATGATCGGCCAGTCCTTGTGAATGATGCCGACGCGCTTCACACCAGGGATATCCGCCGCCGTAAAGACGCCGCGTACACCATCGACGGCACGTGCCGCCGATGCGTCGATCGATGTGATGTCAGCACGGGCGTGATCGGTCAAATGAAGTGCACCGTGGAGACAACCCTCCGGGTTCATGTCGTCGATGAAGTCGCGAATGCCGATCGACAGCTCGCGGCCTTCGTACTTGATGCCGCGCGAACCAACGCCTCGCGGCTGCACCACAACAGGAATGTTGTCCTGGGCCAGCGCTTCGACAGCATCGAGGACCTTGATGTAGCCCGTGCAGCGGCAAAGGTGAGCACCCAGGTGGCGCGATGCCTGCTCGCGAGTCAGGTCAGCACCGTTCTTGTCGATTAATGCCTTCGTTCGGACAACAATGCCCGGTGTGCAGAAGCCGCACTGCAGCGCGCCGCACGCAGCGAACGCATCGGCCATCCGCTGCACCTCTGCCGGGTCAAAACCTTCGAGCGTCGTAACCTCTCCCCCATCGATCTTTTCCATCGATGTCTGGCATGAGACACGTGCCTTGCCGCCAATGAGCACGGTGCAGCAACCGCACTGGCCCGTCGGGGAGCAGCCATCTTTTGCCGACGTGATGCCGAGTTCATCACGGAGTGCCGCCAACAGATGCGGGTGGTCATCGCGTGCCGTGACCTGCTCGCCGTTCAAAATGAATTCGCTCATGAGATGACTCCGTCTTGCTTCGTCGCGCCGGGCGCAATTGCACCCTTCTGTGCCGTGATTCGGCCGTACACCTCGGGGCGTCGGTAGCGCTCGAAGTCGAACAATGTCTCTTTGTATTGCTTGCACCAGTCGAGGTCGCACCGGGCCGTAATCAGCTCGTCGCCAATCGTGACGGCCTGCGCAACAATCTGGCCAGATGGTGCAATGATCGCCGACTGAGCGAGCGACTCGACACCCTCCTCGATGCCGCCCTTGGCGACACCGACCACCCACGTGCCGTTCTGGTACGCGCCAGCCTGCATCACCAGGTGGTTGTGGAACCCGGCGAGCGCGTTCTGCGTGGGGTCGGGGGCGTAGAACATCGGCGTGTTATAGCCAATCATCAACAGCTCGACACCCTGCAAGCCCATGACACGATAGGTCTCTGGCCAACGCCGATCGTTGCAGGTGGCCATGCCAACGATGCCCTCGAACGCCTCAAAGACCGGAAAGCCCTCGTTGGACTCTTCGAAATATCGCCGCTCGAGATGCTGGAACTGGCGCCACGGCTCGTGTGCTTCATGGCCGGGGATGTGGACCTTACGGAACCGTCCGACAATCGTGCCATCGCGTTCGACCAGGATCGTCGTGTTGAAGCGATGGACCACACCAGCATCGTCAGGCTTGGTGAGTTCGGCGTACCCGAGGCTGAAACCGACACCGAGCCGCTTGGCCTCATCGAAGAGCGGCTGCGTTTCCGGGCCCGGCATCGAGCGTTCGTAGTACGAGTCGAGCTCGGTCGTGTCACCCGCGATGTTTGACGCGTCTCCCTCATCGAGATACCAGCGCGGGAAGAACGTCGTGAGCGCCAACTCGGGGAAGACCACCACGTCGCATCCGGCCTGAGCACCTTGCTGCAGCAGGTCGATCAGGCGTGCGACGACCATCGCACGCTGTTCGTCCCGGGCAATAGGGCCAAGTTGGGCAGCGCCGACATTGAGATAGCGAGGCATCAGAAGTCTGTTTCTGCAAGGGCGAGCATCGTTCGGAGCAGCACGTCGGCCCCCGCTTCAAGGTCCGCTGGCGCGGTGTATTCCGTGACGTTGTGGCTGATGCCGTTGACGCTCTTGGTAAAGATCATTGCCGTCGGGCACACCCGAGCGAACATCTGAGCATCGTGACCGGCACCAGACGGCATCCGGCGATGCGAGAGCCCGGCCGCCTCGGCGGATCGTTCGACGATGTCGATGACACGTGGGTCGAAGTCGACCGGCTCGAAGCGGGCGAGTGTGCGAGTCTGCACGCCGACGCCCTCGCGTTCGGCTGCCTGAGCGACGAAGCCGCGGAACTTGGTCTCGGCTTGCTGCAACACTGCTTCGTCAGTGTTTCGCAGATCGACGGTGATCGTGGCCACCGACGGCACGACATTGACGAGGTTCGGGATGAGGTCGATTGCCCCGACAGTGCCGACCTGTGGCTCGCCGAACTCATCCGTCAGATCGCGTACGAAGGTCGCAATCTTCGACGCGACGTAGGCGGGATCGTGGCGGAGGCGCATTGGCGTCGTGCCGGCGTGACACGATTGTCCGCTCAACGTCAACTCGGTCCACGAGATGCCCTGCACGCCCACAACGACCCCGATGGTGATGTCTTCGTCTTCAAGGACCGGGCCTTGCTCAATGTGGAGCTCGACAAACGCATGCGGTGTAGGCCCAGGGACCGGTGCCGGACCGGAGTAGCCGATGCGATCGAGTTCCTCGCCGACCACCGCTCCATCACGGTCTTCGATGAGCAGCGCATCTTCGAGCCCCAGACCACCGACGTACACAAGGCTGCCAAGCATGTCCGGCGGGAAACGGGCGCCCTCTTCGTCGGTGAAGAATCCGACGGCGAGGGGGCGGGCGAGTTCGAGGCCTGCCGCAATCACAGTTTCAATGACTTCGAGGCCAGCGAGTACCCCGAGGTTGCCGTCGTACTTACCGCCGGTTCCGACCGTGTCGATGTGTGAACCGGTCATCACCGGTGGGGTCCCGGCTGCGAACCCGGGCATCGTCGCGATCACGTTGCCGATGCCGTCGATCGTCACGTCGAGGCCGAGATCACGCATCCACGTCACAACGAGGTCGCGGCCACCCTTGTCTTCGTCGGTCAGCGCGAGGCGGGCACATCCGGTCGTTCCAGGAATCGCACCGATCTCTCCGAGTGCCTCGATACGCGCCACTAAGCGCTCGCGATCAATTGACAATTCTCCAGACGCGCCGTTGCTCACTACACAGACAGTAACAAAAATGCTTTACAAAACGTCAAGATTACCTCGGCGGTTCATTCTTCATCCATCGCTGCGTCGTAGCGAAGAGAGCGGCGTGAGTACTCTGGCAGCATGGCCAACGCACGTCTCGAAGTCTTCGTGGAGCCATTCCGCGAGAATGCTCCCGGCTCGCACGTGTCGGCTGTCATCAAAGCTGCAACCGCCGCCGGCCTCGAGCCGGACATGGGCCCGTTCGCCACCGAAATCCAGGGCGACGTCGACGTGTTGGCTGGCGCCATCGCCGAGATGATCCGGGCCGGATTTTCCGAAGGTGCCACTGCGATGCAGTTGCGCATCGAAACCACCTGAGCAGTCCTGAACTGTCACCCCGAGGTCAGACCCCGGTGTGGCCGGCCTCGGTGCGGCGTCGGGGCCACCTTGCTGCAATGACCGTCAGCTGGTGCGAATAAGGATCCGCAGCGACCCAGTGGTCGAGCGCTCTTCGAAGCGACCCGACGCGAGGGCGGGCAGATAAATCTGCTCGTACGGCGGTCGTCCGCCGTCTGCCGGATCCGGGAACACGTCGTGGATCGCCAGCGTGCCGCCCAACGCAACGTGCGGCGTCCAACGTTCGTAGTCGAGCCGCGCCGGTTCTTCACCGTGACCGCCGTCGATAAAGAGCAAGCTCAGCGGAGTGGTCCATGCCGCGCCGATAGTCGGTGCACCCCCGACCAAGCCCACGACGGAGTCTTCGAGGCCGGCGTCGTGAATCGTCGCCCGAAAGAATGGCAGCGTGTCCATCTTTCCAATGCGGTCGTCGACAACCTCAATGTGGTGGTGGCCCCAGCCAGCCTGGTTCTCTTCAGAACCGCGGTGATGATCGAGTGCGAACAGCAGGGTGCCTGCGCTCTCGGCCACATCGCCCAGCCACACCGTTGAACGGCCACAGTACGAGCCGAGTTCAAGCATCGGCATCCCGGGCATCGCCGCAGTCGCAGTCGCAGCGGCGTCCCACAGCGCATCGCCCTCTTCTGCCGGCATGAAGCCCCTCGTGGAAAGCGCAAGCGAACGACGACGCTCAGACAGCATGGCAACAGTCAATCGTTCAGCTGGACCAAGTATTCCAATGAATGATCGAGTCGGGGTCGGGCCGCATCGCTGTCGTGAAGTCCGTGCCCTTCGTGTACGCAAGCGGACTGAGTACGGCTTGCTGCACCGAGTCGAACGGGATCCCGACGACATCGGCGATCTGCTCTTCCATCATCAACCCGACGGTGGTCCAGCAGGTCCCGAGCCCGCGAGCACGTGCCGCCAACATAAAGCTCCACATAGCCGGCAACACGTTGCCCATCGACGACGCTGCCGACATGGCGGGTGCGCCGTCAAGGCGACCAGATTGTGTGCAGGCAATCACGAGCGCCGGCGCCTCACCCATGTGGGCTGCGAGATACTCAGCCGAGTCGGTGACGCGGTCCTGCTGCGCCTGACCCTCCACCGTTTCGCGCTTCAGCGACCCGGCGTACACGCCGTCCATGCTGCGGTAAATGTCGAAGCACTTGCCGTAGATCTCACCGATCGCAGCCCGCTTTGCTGGGTCGGTGACCACAACGAACTGCATCGTCATCGAGTTCGAACCCGACGGTGACTGCATCGCCATCGCCACGCACTCACGGATCAGCTCGTCTTCGACCGGTCGATCGAAATCGAGTCGTTTGCGCACTGCACGGGTGGTGGAGAGCAACTGGTCGGACGACAAATCGAGCTGTGACATGGTGCGACTCTAAGCGGACGACCAATTCCGGCCCAAACCGTGGCACCATTGGCTGTGCATGATCGTTGACAGCGAAAGCCCCCACTATCCAGCTGAGCCCACACCGAACAATCAGGCGGCGCTCGACAGCCTCGTCAAGCTACTCGACCTCGAGGTGATCGAGGTCAACATCTTTCGGGGTGCGTCGACTGATGAAGATCGTCAGCGAGTCTTCGGCGGCCAGGTCGCCGGCCAGGCACTAGTCGCTGCTGCGCGCACAATCGACGAACCCGGCCGCATGGTCCACTCACTTCACGCCTACTTTCTTCGCCCAGGCGATCCGACAACACCGATCCTCTACGAAGTTGACCGCATTCGCGACGGCCGCAGCTTCACGACCCGCCGCGTCGTGGCCATCCAGCACGGCCGGGCCATCTTCAACCTGCAGGCCAGCTTCCACAACGAAGAGGCCGGTCTCGACCATCAGCTCTCCATGCCGACAGGCCTCCCCGATCCCGAGTCGCTCCCCGACTTCAAGACGCGCAACGCGCCATACGCGGACCAGCTCGGCGACTACTACGAGCAGCCCAGACCCATTGACTTGCGGTACGTCAACGGTGATCCAATGAGTCGCAAGGGTGAGAAGTCGACCTCGCAGCAGGTCTGGCTGCGCACCAACGGCCAGCTCCCGGACGACCCGGTGCTGCACGCCTGCATCGTCACGTACGCGAGCGACATGACGTTGCTCGACACCACGATCCTTCCGTTCGGCATGTCATGGGCGAGCGGCGACGTGCAGATGGCCAGCCTCGATCATGCCATGTGGTTCCACCGACCATTCCGCGCAGACGACTGGCTGCTCTACGACCAGCGGGCGCTCAGCACATCATCTGCGCGAGGCCTTGCTGGCGGCGCGATCTTCACCTCCGACGGACGCCTCGCGATCAGCGTGGTACAAGAAGGCCTGACCCGGGTCGGTCGGACGTGAGCCAGCGTGGCATCGCCGTCGGGTCCGCCCTTTCCACCCTGTTTGCGTGACGATTTTGGTCAACATGTTGACCAAAATCGTCACGCAAACGACTGGGAAGAGGGGGTTAGCGGCGGGCGCCCATGAACATGCCCTTGAGCGCTTCGTAGTGCTCGATGACATGACCGGCGCCAAGCACTACTGCTTCGAGTGGCACGTTCGACATTCGCACCGGGACTTTAGTTTCCCGTTCGATCCGTTCGGCGAGCCCCCGCAGGAGACCACCACCACCGACGAGATACATGCCACGCACAAGCAAGTCCTGCGACAGTTCGGGCGGCGCCTTCGACAAGCACCGGATGACCGAAGCGACGATCGACGAGACGACGTCTTCAATGGCGAAGCGCACCTCTTCGGGTGTCAGCAACACGGTCTTCGGCAGGCCAGTCATGAGGTCGCGCCCGCGCACTTCGGCCTGGTTCTCATCGTGCGTCGGATCAGCTGACCCGATCGCGACCTTGATCTCTTCGGCTGTCCGTTCGCCGATTGCGATGCCGTGTTCGCGGCGGACGTAGTTCTGGATGGCGGCGTCGATGTCGAACGACCCCACCCGCACCGCTTCGAGAGCAACGATGCCGCCGAGCGAGATGATCGCTGTTTCCGATGTGCCACCGCCAATGTCAATGACCATGTTGCCGACGGGTTCGTCGATCGGCAGATCGGCGCCAATCGCTGCGGCCATGGGTTGTTCGATCAGGTTGGCGTCAGCGGCGCCTGCTCGGCGGGCAGCGTCGGTGACCGCTCGGCGCTCGACTTCGGTGATCGCGGACGGCACACAGATGACGACCTTGGGACGTGTGAATCGGCTCACGCCGACGCGCTGCAGCAGGAGTCGGATCATGCGCTCGGTGATCTCGAAGTCGGTGATGGCTCCGCCACGTAACGGGCGAACCGCCACGATGTAGCCGGGCGTGCGCCCAATCATCTGCCACGCCTCGCGGCCAGTGGCCAGCACTTCGCCGGTCTGCCGGTTGAGGGCGATGACTGACGGCTCGTTGAGCACGATGCCACGGCCCTTCATGTACACGAGCGTGTTTGCGGTGCCAAGGTCGATCGCGAGGTCACGTGCCACGAGGCACTCCTGGCCAGCAGGGGAAATTCAGAGGGCTCCGACGTTTCATGTCAGCCTCATTCTGCCTGAGAACAGGCACAGAATTCTGGAACCCGACGCGGCACCGGTCACGAAGTCGACGAATCGTCGTCAACAACGCGTTGCTCGGCCGACTTAACCCGATCAACGGTCGGCTTGCGAGCCTCCGGGGAGAGTGCGTCGATTTGGCGGCGGAACGAGTCGACACCGTCGGCGTCGGAACGCCAGCGGAGCACGAGGCCGACAATCACGGCGACCACCACGATGACCAGAACGCTGATGAACAAGGTCATTCGGTGCTCCCGATGGATTGCGCATCGCGGATGTCGTGTGCTCCGGTGCCCCAGTCGGCGCCATCAGCCCAGACTTCGTGCTTCCAAATCGGTGCTGTTTCCTTCAGCGCGTCGATGGCGAACCGGGCAGCCTCGAAGGCATCCGGTCGATGCGGCGAAGAAACGATCGCAATGACGGACGACTCACCGATCTGCAACTCGCCGATGCGGTGCAGAAGCACGACGCGGCCGACGTCGGGCCAACGCACGCGGAGCTCGGCGCTGACGGCCGCGAACCGCACGACGGCTTGCTCCTCGTAGGCCTCGTAGGTGAGGTGTTGGACACCTTCACGGCCTTCGGCATGGTTCCGAATCGTGCCGCTGAACAGAACGACAGCACCGCAGTCAGGCCGAACGGCCCACTCGTATGCAGCGCCGATCGGGAGTTCCTGAGCGGTGAGACCCAACCAATTGTTGCCTCGTGCCGGTGCCTCCACGGTGGTTATCGTAGCCGCCATGGCGGCATCGTCAGGCCGCCGCAACACGTTTGACTCCACTTCGTTGCATGATGGCCATCCCTGATTCAGCATCGATGCTTGCCGCGATCACCAGCAGCCATTTCAGCACTACAGTCTCCAACTCGTGGAACGCGCACCGCTCCCCCCGCATGAAAGAACGTGGAGGCATCCGTCCGAAATCGGTCCGAAATCGGTCGAAGTCGATCGCGGAACCCGCCACCGGTTTGTCGCGCTCGCCACCGGAACGCTCGCTGTCGCTCTCATCGCCGCGCTGGTCGTCACGATCACGCCAGGCGGATCAACCGACGCCCCCATCGCCGTCAGCGCCTCCACCTCGCCGCCGGTTCGTGCGTCGATTCGTGCCGCTGCGAACACGGCCATCGCCGCAGCAGAAACAATCCGCTCGATTCGCTTGGTCGAGGCAACTGCTATTCCGAGCGCCCTCGCCGATGTCCCTGCTGCCGCATTCCACTCGACCGGTTCGTCCGACCCACAAGCGGTATTGCCCGACCTCCACGATCAGGTGCTCGTCTTGACCGACCAGTACGCCTACTCGGTTGCCTGGAGCGACGTTGCACGTCTCGACGTTGCAGGCGACGCCGTCGTCGTTCGCGCCGATGGCGCAATCGTCGCTCGATTCATTCATGGCCGCTTGATCGTCAGCCATGACTCGCTGGTCGGCTCGGCGTTTGCGACCGACTGACCGCCACCGTCGTCTTAGCGAATTACTTCAGCGAATTTCAATCATGTCGAGCGCGCCACCAGCGTCGCCCTATGACGACCGCAACGATCATGACGATGAGCCCGGCGCCGACACCAACACCGAGCGACAGTTCTTGCCGACGTTTTGGCGACACCATGGTCCACCATCGCGCTTCGGTGCCTTCGACGTATGCCTGCTCGTTGGTGACTGTCGGCTTCCACCCTTCGGCCAACAGCCGTCCGCTCGAGACGACCCAAGGCTCGCGGGTGTACGAGCGCAAACCCGGCGGAATCGGGCCCCGTTGAAAACGCCAGCGGACGGCACCGAGCACTTCGGAAACCCGCTCCGGAAGCGGAATACGCGGTCGCTCACCTGACAGCGCTCGAACCCGCTCACCAGGAATCCATCCTTCCGGTGCGACGTTGTAGACCCCGTCCAGACGGCTCTGCACCGCCAACACGATCGCAGAGGCCAGATCGTCGAGGTGTAAGAACTGCGACGGCGGATCGTCTTCGGCAAAACGTTGGCCAAGGCCCGAGACCAATGCGCCTGCAAGTTGCGAAGTGCCGTCTTCAGCGAGGGAAATCACTGGCCGCAGCACCGATGTCACTCGACCGGGCCGGCTCCGGCGCCACTGCTCGACGAGTTCCTCGGCCGATGCCAGTTGGCGGGCGAACACGAACTCGGTGTCAGGACGAAGTATCGTTTCTTCGGTAAGGGGAAACGGGTTGTTGGCGTTCGCTCCGTACACCATGGCCGACGAAACGAACACAATTTGGTCAGCCGAGACCATATCGGCGATGCCGAGACTCGTCGTCGCGTACCGTGTTGAACTCTCGCGGTGTTTGGCAAGCCAGTCATGATCGTTGCTTGCCATGTCGACAACGACATCTGCGGTGTCATCGTGAAAGTCTTCCAGGCTGCCTCTCGTCTCGAACACGGTGCAGTTACCCAGAGCACGAAGCCCCTCGACCACCCGTGTCTGCAGCGGCCCTGTCGTTCCGATGAGCACGACCGTCAGTTCGGCCGTCGTCGCCGACAACGCATTGCCGGGGGCATCGATCAGCGCTGTCACCGACCCGACGTTAGTGCCGCTGCGGCCTCGCGGCGGGAGGTGTGCCCACATCGACGCTGCAGACCGCGGCCAGATCACCGCTGCCTCCCCGTATCCTCAGGGCATGGACGACGGCAACGACGACGCCATCACACCCGGCGGAGATGACGCTGACAACAACCCTTTCGCGGGAATACCGCTCTTCGGTGACCTTTCCAGAGCCCTCTCAGGGCAGGGCCCACTGAACTGGGACGCTGCACGCCAATTTGCGTTACTCGCGGCCAGCGGCGGCGACATGGCCGGAGCGATGGTTCCCGGTGGGAGCGCCCCGGTGCCGACCGCCAACATCGAACCAAGCGTGCGTATCAAGTACGCCGAGCTCGCAGGGATTGCACGGCTCCACGTTGCCGACGTCATGCAACTGACCGTCATCGACAGCGACCCAGAGGTCGCCACTCCGGAGCAATGGGCTGCACAGACACTCGATGCCTACCGGCCCCTGTTCAACGACATGGCGACGTCACTCGGACAGACCGGCGACGACGACGGGTCCGGCGACCCGATGATGCAGATGATGGCAGGCCTCAGCAAAATGATGGCGCCTGCAATGATGGGTATGTCGGTCGGCTCGATGGTCGGCGGGCTTGCACGTCGAGCGTTCGGGGTCTACGACCTCCCAATCCCTCGGGAGGGCGGATTTGCCTCGAAGCTCGTCGTCGTGCCGCCGACAATCGACAAGTTCGCCGCCGACTCCGAGATCGCGCTCGATGAGATGCGGCTCTGGGTCATCGCTCACGAGATGGCAGGCCACACTTTGCTGTCGATCCCGCACATCGCTGACCACCTGAGGTCATTGGTGCAGCGACACGTCGGAGCGTTCCGGCCCGACTCGTCCGCGATGACCGAAAAACTCACCTCGCTTGACGTCGACCAATCGGACCCGATCGCTGCGATGCAGGCAGCATTCGGTGACCCCGAGGTACTGCTCGGCGCCGTGCGATCAGCCGAACAGGTCGCACTCGAACCCGAACTCGACACCGCCGTAGCCGTCACGATCGGCGTCATTGACTGGGTCGTCGACGCCGTCGCCGTGCGAATCATCGGTGGCAATGCGCTGCCCATTGCTGACGCTGTCCGTCGCCGCCGTGCCGAAGCATCACCTGACGACATGTTCGTTGAACGCCTCCTCGGAATTCGCCTCGGCGCCGATCAAACCGGTCGGGGTAAAGCCTTCGTGCAAGGTGTCGTCGACCGAGGCGGCGAGAACGGCTTAGCGCCGTTGTTCAACGACGCCGACGCGGTGCCGACGCCGAACGAGATCGGGGCGCCCGGCCTCTGTTTGGCGCGGGTCGCTGATTTCGACTCCGCCGACTGACGCCTCGCCGCCTGTGCTGCTGCGGGCTGTCGCTCCCGACGACCAGGTTCACAAGTGTCCCGGTAGCAACAACGCCAACGATCAAGAAGCCAACCGGACCTGAGACTTGGATGGCGACTGCAACGAATGCAGCCAATGCCCAGGCCAGCTGAAACTGTGTTTCGAACTTCGCGAAGGCACGGCCCCGGTTGGCACCCGGAGCATCGCGCTGCACGATGCTCTCAAAGCTGAGGCGGCCGACCGCTGCGACCAGGTTCAAGGCGCCGGCCAAGACCACTGCGCCAACTGGGCCACCGAGCGCTGCGGTGCCGACACCGGCGACGGCTGCGACGATCAACGAGGCAACCAGCATCGTTTCTTCACGCATTCGATTGCGCAGCCGCGGCGCGATTGCGTTGCCGACCATGGCGACAAGGCCTGACACACCGACGACCGCTCCGAACCAGAGCGTTCCTTGGTCTTGCGAACGCAGCCAGAACGCCAAATGGAAGAAAGTGAACCCGACGCAACCGCGTAACACAGTCATCGTGATGGCACCGTTCTGCAGACTGACTGACCGCAACTGCATCGATTCAGCGTGGTCGACGCCGTGCGCTGCAACCACTTCGCGAGGCAACCGGGTTGCGCTGAAGAACGCCGCACTAAAGATCAACGTGCCGTAGACCAACGTTGCGGGAGCGCCGATCGTTTTGAGCAGGATCGCTGCCGGGATCACCGCGACCGCGCCGGTGAGCCCGGAAATCAGGCCGAGTTTCGAGTTCGCCTCGACCAACTCCTTTTCCGAACGAACGGTCGACGGCACGAGCGCTGACTTGGACACGACATACGCCTTCTGCAGCACGAGGTTCGCGAAGACCAGCGGGAAGAGTGCAAGCGCGTCGATGTAACGCGCCATGAAAAACAGCAGCCCCGCACGGACGACCGCGATGACCTGAATTACGAGGCGACGGCCGCCGGCGACGCGGTCGATCGCCGGGCCGATCAGTGGGGCGACGAAGAGGAACGGGGCAAACCCGATCGCCAGGAAGAGCATCACCCGCGAGCGCGCCGCTGTGAGGTCGATGTCGAAGAACAGCGAGTCGGCGAGCGCCACAACCATGGCCGCGTCGCCGCCCATCATCAAGGCGTGGGTGATCGCCAACTTTCGAAACTTGGACGGCGCCGGCCGGGCGGCAGATGTCGGTCGTTCCACTGAACAGATAGTAGGCCTCCGCGCTCCAGGTCCATGCCGCCTCGACCCCACCGAACGATCTGTCGCGGAGTTGCCGAAGAACTCGGCTAGCTTGCACGACTCGTATGGCAATTGCTGCTCCCGGACGCTCAACCCGTTTCGATATGTCGACGTGGATGCGCTCAGCTCTCGTTTTCGGTCTGATTTACACATTCCTGGTCGGCGTCTCCGCCCTGGAAAAAGGGATCAAGATCATGGGCGAGGACACGCAGGAGCGCCTGTTCTCGAGTGTCAGCAATCCGATCGCTGGCCTGTGCGTCGGCATCCTTGGAACGGTGCTCGTCCAGTCATCGTCAGCATCCACGTCGGTCATCGTCGGGCTGGTCGCCACGAAGGGCATCAGCGTCGACGCAGCCATTCCGATGATCATGGGCGCGAACATCGGTACGACTGTCACTAACACGCTGGTGTCGCTCGGCCACATCAGACAGCCCGCCGAGTTCAAGCGAGCGTTTGCCGCCGCCACGGTGCACGACTTCTTCAACGTGCTGGCCGTCGCCATTCTTCTTCCGGTCGAACTCCTGACGGGCGCAATCTCAAAGACTGCTACATGGATCAGCGACCGGCTGGTGGGTACGGCCGGTTCCGAGTGGAAGAGTCCGGTCAAAGCCTGGGTGAAGAAACCCGTCGAATGGATTGTCAACGTCGAAGATGCGGTCGGGTTGACCGGCAACGTCCTCGGTACGTTTGTTGTGCTCACCGGGCTCGTCATCGTGCTACTCGCGCTCACCTTCATCACGAAGAACATGCGCAAACTCGTGGCCGACCGCGTCGAAAAGTCCGTCAACACCGTGCTCGGCCGCGGATCAGGCTCGGTTGCAATGCTGCTCGGCCTCGTCATCACGGTTGCCGTGCAGTCGTCGAGCATCACCACCTCGATTCTCATTCCGCTCACCGCTGCCGGCGTGCTGACGTTACGAAACGCGTACCCGGTCACACTCGGTGCCAACGTCGGCACAACGATCACGGCATTACTTGCTGCCCTCGCTGCTTCGGTACCCGAGGCGCTCACCGTCGGGCTCGCACACACCACCTTCAACGTGATGGGTATCGCCGTGCTTTACGTCTTGCCGTTCGCTCGCTACGTCCCGGTACGGCTGGCCGAAGGCCTCGCAGAAATTGCAGTCAAACGTCGCGTCTGGGCCGTTGCCTACGTCATGACAACGTTCATCATCCTCCCACTTATCGGTGTTGCCCTGCTCCGATGAGTCAGTACCCGGGCAAATTTTTCAACCAGCAACTCATGAGGGAAGTCCGATCATGGTGATGTCATTTTTCAGCAAGCGAGAAGGCGGCCTCGATCACATCGTGTCACGCGCAGTCGGGATGCTCGGCGACGCGCGTCACTCGTTCGATCTGGCAACGCTCGCCCTGCTCACCAACACCGACACTGCTGCAGTCGAAGCCGACATCCGCGACACCGACCAGCGCATCAACCATATGGAACAGCAACTGCGTTCCGAATTGGTCGTCCACGTCACTATTCAGGGTTCGTCCGACATCGGGTCCGTGCTTGGCATGATCCTGCTGCTCAAAAAGATCGAGCGCATCGGTGACCAAGCGACCAATGTGCTCGACCTCGCAGAGAGTGGCGTCCGTCTGGCCGGCGAAACCGACACCGAGGCAATGCTGGCAGAGCGCGGCTTGATCTCGACGATGTTCAGTGAAGCAGCCGACCTTCTGGCTGAGCCCCACGACGAGCGCACGGAGGAGTTCGCCACTCGCGTGCTCGCTCTTGTCGCCGAGCACCAAGCCAAGATCGAAAGCTACCTCCACTCCGACCGGCCTGGCCGCGAGGTCGTGCCCCGTGCGATCTACTACCGCTACCTGAAGCGGATCGTCGCCAACCTGCTCGGCATCGTTCGTGCCGCCGCCGGCCCTCTTCCGACCACCGTCACCCAAGAAGACGACAAAGACGACTAAACAAAAACAGGCGAGCGAACGAGAAGAGTCTTGTCAAGCGCTGTCCTTCACCAGCGGGGACCCTTCAGGCACTACCGAACAGGCACCCCCCATTCCAACTTCAGCGAGAAAACTTATACCCCAGACCGCGGATGGTGGTGATGAGGGTGGGGTTGCTCGGGTCAGCTTCCAACTTGCTTCGCAACCGCTTGATGTGAACGTCAAGCGTCTTCGTGTCGCCCACGTAGTCGTATCCCCAAATCCGGTCAATCAACGTCTCGCGAGGCAGCACACGGCCAGCGTTGACGAGCAGCAGGTGGAGTAACTCAAACTCCTTCAATGGAAGGGTCAACTCTTCACCGGCGAGGGTAACGCGATGTGCTTCAGGATCGAGCATGACGTTGCCCACTTCGATCGTTCCGGTGCCGAGACCTGCGGTCGAGTCTGACGTCTCGCTCGAACGTCGGAGCACTGCCCGGATTCGTGCTGCGAGCTCGCGGATTCGGTAGGGCTTCGTGACGTAGTCGTCTGCACCGACTTCGAGGCCAACGACCGTGTCGATTTCCGCGCTCTTGGCGGTGACCATGATGATCGGCACGCGGCTCTTCTTGCGGATCTGGCGACAGACCTCGATGCCCGAGAGCCGTGGCAACATGACATCGAGCACGACAAGATCGGGAGAAACGGCATCGAATTTCTCGAGCGCGTCGACTCCGTCGACGGCCACGTGCACCGTGAACCCTTCACGGACGAGGCCGATGTTGAGGGCTTCGACGAATGATGGTTCATCTTCCACGACGAGAATCACGGCTTCACCCATCGGGCATGCTCACCTTCTGTGGCGGAGTTGATCCCGCCGTTGCTGCAGGCCGATCGTGTCCCGGCTGCAGTTCGGTGAGATCGGCCGTCTCATCCACTTCGGGCGCTGGCACAAGGAGTCGGGCGGGGAGGCGAAAAGTGAAGGTCGATCCCTCGCCCTCTTGCGATTGCACGGAGACGACGCCGCCGTGGTTGTTCGCGACATGTCGGACGATGGCAAGGCCCAACCCGGTTCCACCAGTCTGTCGGGCACGCGCCTTGTCGACTCGGTAGAACCGTTCGAACACTCGGTCGAGATCGGCAGCGGGAATCCCGACGCCCTGGTCGACGACGATGACCTCGACCCACCGATCGTTACGACGGATGCTGACTTGGACGAGCCCACCGCCGTCGCTGTACTTGACGGCGTTTTCGACGAGGTTGCCGATGGCCGAGCTCAGCTGTGGCCGATCGGCCTGAATCCACAACCGATCTGAAGCGCCGAACGTTTCGACTTGGACCTGGCGACCCTCAGCTGCCATCCGACCTCGGGCCACGGCCTCGTCGACGACCGCAGACAGGTCGACGGCGTCGTCGAGACGACGGCTCAGCTCAATGCGCGACAACTCGAGTAAGTCATCGATCGTTCGCGCGGCACGGTGCGATTCTTCGACGACTCGGCTCGACAGTGTGTTGATCACCGTCGGTTCAGTTTCGTCCGCGAGCATCTCTGCCAACACAGCGATGGCGCCGACAGGCGTCTTGAGTTCATGCGAGATGTTCGCCACAAAGTCAGTGCGCATCGAGTCGATACGGACTCGTTCGCTGATGTCGTCGATCGTGGCGACTGCCCCGCCGCGCGGGGTCGGCATTGCGTCAATGCTGTACGTGGTCTTTGGTGGGCCCTGCAGCTCGACGATTCGTCCAGCCCGCTCGCCAGACCGCGTCTCAGTGAAGAGTTGTTGCAGATGCGCGTCCACGATGACACCGGCGTGCGTGCCTGTCAGGGCATCTGCGGCTCCGTTGCGGTACGTCATCTTCAATGATGCGTCGCACATCACGACGCCCATCTGTAGATGGTCGACTGCGCTCTGCAACCCCAACGCCAGATCGGCACCAGGTTCGTTGGCAACAGCCATGACTGCCTCGCCCGTCAGTTCGGTACTTGCAGCCTGGAGACGACGCGCTGTCCGCGCCCGGACGACCCCGATCAAGAAACCGATGGCGACTCCACCAAACAGCGCAACGATCGAAAGCACGTCAGTTCTCAGCCCTCGTCTGCTGGCACAATAACGCCGCCGATGATCTCGGGCGGGTCGTTGTCGCTCTCGGCATGCGGATGCTCGGGGACCCAGCCATCGACGATGTAGCGAACGCGGTCGCCGACGTTGACAGCGTGGTCGCCAATCCGCTCATAGAAGCGGGCGACCACAGCGAGTTGCACGGCGACTTGGAGGTCGATGTTGCCAGCGGCATGGCTCTCGAAGATCACCTGAATGAACTGGCGTTGCAGATCGTCGAGGTAGGAGTCCATGTCGTGTAGCGCCGCGGCCCGGGGGCTATCAAGGTTGAGATACGCCTCGGTTGCTTCCTTAAACAGCAGTTGGGCCTGGTTACCCATTTTCTGGATGACACCGCGCAGGCTTGGATCAAGATCGTGACTGTAGATCCGACGAGCCGCCTTGCAGATGTTGACACACAGATCGGCGGAGCGCTCAATGTCGGCAATGATCTTGATGGCTGACACAAGCGAACGAAGGTCGGAGGCAACCGGGGCTTGCAGCGCAATCACCTTGAAGCACCGCTCTTCGAATTCGACCGCCTTGGCGTCGTATTCGTCGTCGCCCAGAATGACGTACTCAGCTACTTCGAGATCACCGTCGAGAAGGATCTGCGTGGCTCGCGGCACGAGTTCGGTGACTCCGGCAGCCATCCGAGCAATGCCCGCGCTGATCTCGGCAAGTTGCTCGTGGAAGTTGGAGCGAAGTTCTTTCGACATCAGCCGAACCGTCCCGTCACGTAGTCCTGTGTCTCTTGCTTGGCAGGGTTGGCAAAGATCTTCTCGGTCGTGTCCATTTCCACCAGCTTTCCAGGTTTGCCGGTGCCTTCGATAGTGAAAAAGCCGGTGCGGTCACTGACTCGCGCCGCCTGCTGCATGTTGTGCGTGACGATCACGATGTTGTACGTGCGCTTCAGTTCGAGCATCAGTTCTTCGATCGCCAGCGTCGAGATCGGGTCGAGCGCCGAGCACGGCTCGTCCATCAGCAACACGTCGGGCGACACAGCAATCGCGCGGGCGATACAAAGACGCTGCTGCTGGCCACCGGACAGGCTCGAACCCGGCTTGTCGAGACGATCCTTCACCTCGTTCCAAAGGTTGGCCCCGCGTAACGACTCCTCAACGAGCTCGGCTCCTTCGGTTTTGCTCAGGCGCCTGGAGTTGAGCTTCTTACCGGCCAACACGTTGTCAGCAATCGACATGGTTGGGAAAGGGTTGGGGCGTTGGAACACCATGCCGATTTTGCGTCGTACCGCCACCGGATCGACACCTGGGCCGTACAGATTCTTGTCGTTGATCACGACGCTTCCCTCGACGTAGGCGCCGTCGATGACTTCGTGCATCCGGTTAAGCGATCGCAAGAACGTCGACTTGCCACAGCCCGACGGGCCGATCAACGCAGTGATCGACTGCGGGTTGATCGTCATCGAGACGTCTTCCACCGCCTTGAACGCCCCGTAGTAGATGTTGAGATCAGTGACGTCGATGCGGTTCGGCAGGTCGACCGGCGCAGTCGGATCCGATTCGACCGCCGAGCCGGTGCCAGCCTGAGTCGCTTGTGCGGAGTTTGACATGATCGCTGCGCCGTTCTTGGTCGAAAGGATGGGGTGTGAAGTTGCCGAGCGGCTCATTTCAGACCCTTGGGCTTGAGGATGAAAGAAAGGATACGTGCCCCGGTGAAGAGGACCGCCACGATGATGACGAGTGTCAGCGCCGATGCCCACGCTCGATCGAGGCTCGCGTCACGCGGGAGCGTCGGGAAGGCATAGGAGTTATACGTGAATACCGGCAGTGTCGCTATGCGTCCCGACAATGGGTTGTAGTTGACACCTTGAGCAATGCCGACGGTGATGAGGAGCGGCGCCGTTTCACCGATCACGCGAGCGATCGACAGCACAATGCCGGTCAAGATGCCGGCGACCGCGGTGGGGAGAACGATCTTTGCAATCGTCTTCCATTTCGGAACGCCCAAGGCATACGACGCTTCGCGCAGTTCGTTCGGCACGAGGCGCAGCATCTCGTCGGACGCACGGATCACGACAGGCGTCATCAGTAGCGTGAGTGCGATAGCTCCGGACAGGCCCGATCGGTGGCCGGGGCCGTCGATGAGGACGAAGAGTGCGTAGGCGAACAGGCCCGCAACGATCGAAGGGATACCGGTCATCACGTCGACCAACCCGGTGACCCGCTTGGCGAAGCGCGTCTTGCCGCCGTACTCAACGAGATAGATGGCGGTGAACAGTCCGAACGGTACGGAGAACGATGTGGCCAGCGCAGTGATGATCAACGTGCCGATGATGGCGTGGTAGGCGCCGCCGCCCTCACCGACGACACCGCGCATTGTCTCGGTGTAAAAGGCCCAGTCGAATCGATTCGATCCGCGCTCCACAACGGTCCAGACGACCGAGATGAGCGGCAGGAGAACGACGGCGAAAGAACTCGCCATGACCGCGGTGGCGAGCCGGTCGGTCGCATGCCTCTTCGATTCGACCATGCGCGAAACGACATACGTGCCCATGATGAAAACCAGCATTGTCACAATGACCCAGCGCGCCCAGTTGACGCTGCCTGAGGGCAACCATGTCAGCGCTCCGAGAACAACAGCACCACCAAAGATCGCGAACATGCCTGTGCCAGCAAGTTCGCCACTCGTGATGTCGCCACTCGTGTCAGAGTCGACGTCGGGGAAGGGGTCTGTGCCGCGATCGTCTGTGGTCAGTGTCATCCGTCAGCTCCAGAGAATCCAGTGTCCGCGACCCGACGTGCGAGTGCGTTGACCCCAAAGGTGATGATGAACAGCACCAGGCCGGTTGCGATCAGTCGGTTCACCTCAAGGCCCGACGACTCCGGGAACTGGAGCGCAATGTTCGCAGCGATCGTGTTCGAGTTCGAGTTCGTGATGATGTTCCAGAAGTATCCGTCGGCGGGCGACAGGATCATGGCCACGGCCATCGTCTCGCCGAGCGCACGGCCAAGGCCCAGCATCGCTCCTGAGATCACACCCGAGCGACCGTACGGGAGCACTGCTTGGCGGATCATCTCCCAGCGGGTAGCGCCGAGGGCCAGCGACGCCTCTTCGTGCAGTCTCGGCGTCTGCAGAAACACTTCGCGTGAGATCGCCGTGATGATCGGCAGCACCATCACCGCCAGCACGATGCCGACGGTCAGCGTGGAACGTCCACTGGTCGACACATTGACGTCGGAGCCAAAGAACGGCAACCAAGCGGCGTAGTCGTCGAGCCATGGATACAGCGTGCGCGACAGGATTGGGGCGAGGACCGTGATGCCCCAGATGCCGTAGACAACGCTCGGGATAGCAGCGAGGAGATCAATGAAATACCCGAGCGTCTGCGACAGCCGCTTCGGCGAGTAATGGCTGACATACAGGGCAACAGCGACGGCGATCGGCGTCGCAATCAGCAGCGCGATCGTGGCAATGTAGACCGTGCCGAGCACCAGCGGACCGACGTATCCCAAGAACGAATCGCCACCACGCTCGAGGTCGGACTTGTCACTTGCCGTAAAGACCGGCAGCCCTTCCTTGACGAGGAAGAGGGCGACGGCACCGAGGGTGACCAGGATCAGCGAGGCAGCGCCGAAGGAAAGACCAAAGAAGACGTTGTCGCCTGCCTTGCTGATCTTCTCGTCACCGAATGGCGAGACGGGCTCGGTCGGTTGCTTCGGTTGGTCAATGATCGTCACTGCGGCGTATCTCCGAATTCGTCGGCACCGAAGTGCCAGGGAACGTGAGTGGCGGCGAGCCAGTCCACACAATAGGACTGACTCGCCGCCTGGCTCTGGTTGGGGGGTGTTCAGGTGCCGACGCTGATGGCGTCGATCGACTTCAGCATGTCAGCACGGACCTCGGGGGAAATCGGAGCCGAGCCTGCAGCAGCAGCGGCATCGGCTTGGCCCTGCTCAGAACCGACATAGGTCATGAATGCCTTGACGAGGTCGACCGTCGCCTGGTCCGGATACTCGAGACAAACAATGTGGTACGAGACCAGAGCGATCGGGTACACATCAGCAGAATCGGGCGTGCGGTTCACTTTGATGGCGAAATCGAACTCGTTGCGACCCGTGTTGCGCTCGGACGAATCAATAACGCGGCCGGCTGCTTCAGGGCTGAACTCGACAAAGCTGTCACCGACACCGACAGCTGCGGCCGGGAGACTTCCGATTTGGCTGGCATCGGCGTAGCCGATCGAACCTTCACCGGCTTCAACAGCTGCCACGACGCCGGAGGTGCCCTGTGCGCCTTCACCACCGCCAGGACCATCGTCCCAGATCTCGATCGCACCGAAGGTCCAGACGGTGGGCGCCGACTGGCTCATGTAGTCGGTGAAGTTCTTTGACGTACCGGACTCGTCCGAGCGGTGTACCGGGTTGATGTTGAGGTCGGGAAGTTCGATGCCTTCGTTGGTGGCGGCGATTGCCGGGTCATTCCACTTGGTGATCGTGTTGGCAAAGATGCCAGCGACAATCTCGGGGGTGAGGTTCAGCGTCGCTTCGACCGACGGGAGGTTGTACGGGATGGCGATCGGCGAGATGTAGTGCGGGAGGTTGATGGCGCCCTGGTCTCCGACACAACGCTCCTTGGACAATTCAAACTCCTCGTCCTTGAGTGCAGCATCAGAGCCAGCAAAGTCCGAACCCCCGGAGAGGAACAGCTCTCGGCCGCCACCGGAACCAATGGCGTCGTATTCGATCGTGGCGTCAGAGTTGAGGCTCTGGAAGCCTGCCTGCCAGCCTTGCATGCCTGCAGCCTGAGCTGAAGATCCTGCACCGACGAGGGTGCCCGAGACAGTGCCGCCAGCAGCAGGCTCGTCGCTTGCGGCTTCGGTCGTCTCAGTCACAGCCTCCTCGGCTGCGGTCGTCTCGGTCACAGCTTCCTCGGCTGTCACTTCGGTCGAATCGGTGGCGGGCTCGGTTGAGCCGCCTTCTGAATCGCTGCCGCATGCTGCAGCGACGAGAGTGAGAGCAAATGCTCCGGCAACGAGCCGGCGCTTGGGAGAGTTCACGTTGGTACTCCTTGGGGGAAGTTGGGTGCGGTTCACGCTGCCGTTGCCCGGATGGCAACGAACATCCCCGAAGCTACGGAAGCAAGGTGAACCAGGCCGTCGCGACAAGTGAACGAGAGGTAAACGGTTCGCGACGACACAACCAACAAGTGAACAGAGGCCCGTCATCGGGGGCCACAGACCAAAATTATCACCAGAAACCAAGAACCTGGGACAACTCAGCGGCGGTTCAGCGCGCTCCGGCGTTTTGCTGTTCGACAGTCCAGCGGTACATCCGCTCTTGCGCGTGCGGCTCGAACGCGTCGGTCGGACCCATTCGTTTCCATCGGTTGTCAGGTTGCAGTTCCCAGCAGACGATGTCGTCGGCGAGCTGGAACTCGATGGCTTGGTCGAGCCACGCCCGATGACGCTCATGTTCGATCGGTACCAAAACCTCGACGCGACGGTTCAAGTTGCGCGGCATGAGGTCGGCTGAGCCGATCAGGTGGATCTCGTCCGTAACAGCACCCGGCGACTGGCCGTTAACGAGAACATTGCCGTTCTTAAACCGGTAAATCCGGCTGTGCTCCAGGTATCGGCCGAGAACGCTTCGAACGCGAATATTCTCGCTGAGCCCGGGGACTCCGGCTCGCAGACAGCAGATACCCCGGACCAAGAGTTCAATCCGCACACCGGCGTTGCTTGCTGCGTACAGCGCCTCGACCACTTCTTCGTCGGCGATCGAGTTGCACTTCATCACGATCTCCCCCTCCGGGCCGAAGGATGCTTCGTGCTCGATGAGGTCGATCAACTGACGGCGCAGATCGCGTGGTGCAACCAGAAGCGTCTTGAAGTCGTGGGCACGGCTGTACCCGGTGAGGTGGTTAAAGAGCTGTGCGCAGTCGGCGCCGATTTCGGGGTCGCAGGTGATCACGCCGATGTCTTCGTAGACCCGCGCGGTCTTGCTGTTGTAATTGCCGGTACCGATGTGGCAGTAGCGGCGGAGCCGATCGCCATCGTCGCGGACGACCAGTGCGACCTTGCTGTGCGTCTTCAGGCCAACCATGCCATAGACGACGTGCACGCCGGCCCGTTCGAGCTGCTTGGCCCACTGGACGTTAGTGGCCTCGTCGAATCGAGCCTTGATCTCGACCAGCACGGCGACCTGCTTGCCACGGTCGGCCGCCTTCATGAGGCTGCGGATGATCGCGCTGTCGCCGCCCGCTCGGTACAGCGTCATCTTGATCGACTGCACCTTGGGGTCGTCAGCGGCCTGCCCGATGAACTCCTCGACGCTGCTGGAGAAGCTCTCGTACGGGTGATGCAGCAACAGAGCGCGATGGCGAACAACGTCGAAGATCGGTCGGTCACCTTCGTCAGCAACAGCGATCCGCCCAGCGGTCACGGGCGACCACGCCTCATCCTTGAGATCAGGACGGTCAAGCGACATCAGTTCTAACAGGCAGCTCAAGTCGAGCGGTGACCGATGCAACGTGACATCGTCATGCAAGAGGTCGAGTTCACGGACGAGGAGGTCGAGGAGCTCTTCACTGATGTCGAAGGCGACTTCGAGGCGCACGGCCCGATTGAAGCGACGGCGCCGCAGCTCCATCTCGACCGCTTCCAGCAGGTCGTCGGCTTCTTCTTCTTCGACGGTGAGGTCACCGTTGCGGCTGACGCGAAACGTCGCCCAACTCTCCACGACCATGCCCACGAAGAGTTGGTCGAGTTTGGCGCCGATGATTTCCTCGGCCGGCACGAAGCGGCCGGGCGAACATTCGATCAGGCGCGGGAACACGTCGGGAACCTTGAGGCGAGCAAAGCGTCGATCGCCGGTCTCCGGATCGGCAACGTTGACGGCAAGCGACAGCGCCAGGTCTGAGATGTACGGGAACGGGTGGCCCGGATCGACGGCAAGCGGGGTCAGCACAGGGAACATGCGCGACTCAAAGATGTGATCGAGCTCGGCCCGCTCGCCGAGGGTTGTGTCGTTCCACGAGATGATCTCGACACCGGCGGCGCGGAGCTCGGGAACGAGACGGTCGACAAAGGCCGCGTCAAGTCGCTCGATCATGCCCGGCACCCATTCGGAAATCGCCGCGAGCTGTTGGGCCGGGGTCCGGCCGTCCCACGTCGGCCGGACAATCCCGGCGATCAGCTGATCCTTCAGGGCGGCGACGCGCACCTGGAAGAACTCGTCAAGGTTCTGCGATGTGATCGCACAGAACTTGGCGCGTTCGAGCAGCGGAATGCCGGGCTCGGACGCGAGTTCGAGCACACGCTCGTTGAACGCCAACCAGCTCAGCTCACGATTCAAGAAGCGATCGTCAACAACAATCTGACCGTTTTCCGCCCAACTCACAGGAGCTCCGTTTCCGGGTGTCGTGGTACCCGCCGTGCTCAGGATGCGTCTTCGGGACGGCCGAGGTCCCATTCAATTGAGATCAACGAACGCTCGGCGTCACGCACGATGCGCTCCCGGTTGCGACGGAACTGCGGGTCGTCGCGCGGAAGCAATACGAGGCGTGCCAGCACACGGGCGCGGAACTCGTCAAGAGTTTGCCGATCGCCCCAGTCGCCGTAGACCTCCCAGTGCGGTGCCACCGGGCCGTGGTACACGATCCGAGCGTGCGCTTTGGGTTCTCGGTTCTCGACAGCGACGTCACTCATACTTCACAGGATAACGGCGTGAAGTTCCCGATCGTTTCGCGTCCCTCACCAGGTTCTTACCAGCCGCTGGGACACTGCGCGATATGCATCACGACGAAACTGCGAGAGCTCCGTGCGCTGCCCATTCAGAATCGGAGCGAGACATGTCTGCAGAACTGTCCAAAAACTGGAGATTTTTCTTTACGAACGTGTTACGATTTGCCATCAACAACGCAACATCTCTCCGGACTGCCACGACAACAGGCACATCGGTCGCCCGTCAGGGCATCCAGCAATCACGTCGAAACGAGCAAAAAAATGGGAACCGAGCGGCTCCCAGAAACGTCAAATTCGGTATCCCGCCAATTTCGGGCCGATCAGCACAGCATCGTGAAGAGGACCACCAACATGATCAAGCGAGCAAGGTCAACCAAGAACGCCAGCCCGAAGGGCCTCAGCCGCGCGGAGCACGCCGCCCTCAACAAGCGTCCAGCCGAACTGAACACGGCACCGCATGACCCGGACTCAGAAACAGCGTGGATGGCCGACGGCAACTGCCGCCTGCACCCGCCGGCCACGTTCTTCCCCAGCGATGGCGTCGGCGTCGACCGCGCCCGGAAGATCTGCAAGGAATGCCCTGTCGTCGGTCAGTGCCTCGAGTACGCGCTCGATTCTCGCATCGATCACGGCGTGTGGGGCGCATGCAGCGAGCGCGAGCGCCGTCGCATCCTGAAGCGTCGACGCGAAGACGCTGTTGTCAACGCCAGCGCCTGAGTCACGCGAACACCTGAACGGCAGTCGTACGCGGTCGCCGGCTGAATGGATCCGAAAACGCAACGATGCCCCGACTCAGCGTCAGGGCATCGTTCAGTTTTCAGGTGCCCTACCGCACTGGACAGAGCGAGCGCACCGATTCAGTCAGCGTCGGAGCTGGCGTCCTCGCGGGGCGTATTCGCCTCGTCCAGACCGTCCTTGAATTCTTTCTGCGCCCTGCCCAGGTTCTTGGCGAGCTTGGGAAGCTGCGAACCGCCGAAGAGCACGAGAACGAGAACAAGGAGAATGATGCCCTCTGGGCCACCGAGTGTAAATCCGATCATCCAGCCAGGCTACCCCACGGGGGCATCGATGGGGCAGCGCGAGCGACAAGGCCCAAGCAAGCTCCGAATGAGCAGGCCTCGTGAGCATCAGGTTCAGGCACCGATAATGCTGCGCGCGACCTGGGCACGTTGACGGCGGATACGCCGACGCTCACGCTCTGACAAGCCGCCCCAGATGCCGAACTTCTCACCGTTCTGCAACGCGAACTCGAGGCAATCGTGCTGCACTTCGCAGCCGCGGCAGACTTCCTTCGCCTCCCGCGTGGACGCACCACGCTCAGGAAAGAAAAGATCAGGATCGACACCGAGGCAGTTCGCGTGATCGTGCCAATCCTGCTCCGGTTCGACCGGTGTCGCGCTGACCGTGATACTCGATGTCGTGATGAACTGCATGTGAGGGACTTCCTGTGTGTGTCCGAGAAACGTTTTGTTGTAGAACTTCTTGTCAAATGTCATTGCTCATTGCGTCTCAACAACCTTGTAACTACACAATTGTTATTCTGCCAGAGCGGACATGCACTCCGCAAGTGCGCGACCAGATTCTTCGCGCGGATGGCGCGAATTAATCGCGCGGAACGCGCGATTACTACTCGAAAGGCGCAAGCGGCAGGCTCCGCTCTCAGCCAGCGCGGCGGGCGTTACGGGCGAGGGCGCGCTTGCCCTCCATGAAGTCGACGAGCACGTAGTCACCGAGGTTCTCCGGGGTAGTGAAGAAGGCCCGACCTCGGTTAATCGACGTCATCTTCTCGATGAACGCCCGAAGTGAACCGTCAGCACCGAGACCAAAGGTGTTGATCCGGATCTGTTCCTTCGTGCACCTCACCACCTCGCGCAGCGTTGCTTCGATCGTCTCGCGCGCCGGCGGATAGTTGAAGAAGGGGTACCCATCGGGCGTGATGTGAGCCGTGGGTTCACCATCGGTGATCATGATGATCTGCTTGGTGCCGGATTCTCGTGACAGGAGTTGGCGGGCCAGCGTGAAGCCGTGGTGCATGTTCGTGCCGTAGACAAAGTCCCAGGACACCTCTGGCAACTGCTCGGCCTTCAGGATCCGAGCGGTCTCGGAGAATCCGACAATGCCGAGGTAGTCACGGGGGAACTGCGAGCTGATCAAGCTGTGCAGCGCCATGGCGACCTTCTTGGCCGGCAGAAAATTGTCACGCATCGGCATCGACAACGACAGATCGAGCATCAATACGGTCGACGAACGAGTGAGATGCTCGGTCTTTTCGATCTCAAAATCGTCGGGATGCAGGCGAATCGGTGTGCCACCGCCCGATCGACGAACGGCATTGCGAATCGTGCGGTTCAGGTCGAGCTGGAACGGGTCGCCGTACTCGTACGGCTTCGTGTCGTACGTGCGCTCGTGACCCTGACCGATGTTGCTGGTCTCGTGCTGGCCAAGCTGGTCCTTCGCGAGTTTGGAAAAAAGCTCCCGAAGGGCGTTCGAGCCAATCTTGCGGAGGCCTTTCGGCGTCATCTCAAGCCGGCCTTCCTTCTGTTCAATCAGGCCCGCCTCTTCGAGTTGCTTGGTGAGATCAGCGAGTCGTTGCAGTGATTTGGCGGCGTCGTCACCCATCAGGTCCCGGACCTTGTCCATGTCAGCTTCAGCGAGCGCACCAGGGCTCGCTGCATTCCGCAGCAGGTTCTCGAGCTGGTCAAGGTCGCCGAGCTCTTGCATCTGCTGCATGGCTTGGCCCATGCCCATCGGGTCGTGGCCTTCAAAGTCGTAGCTCTTTCCCCATTGCATCTGCGGGAACATTTGCTGCAGATTCCCTGACAGCTGTTGCATCTGCCACTGCAGGTCCATGTCGTCCATGAGCTGATCGCTGAGTTGCTGCATCTGCGCCCGCTGTTCGGGCGTCATCGAATTCATCATGGCCTGCATGGCAGCCATGCGCTGGGCCATCTGTTCCAGCAGTTCTTCGACCGTTTCTGGATTCTCGGGAAAGAACTCGCCGAACTTCTCCATGAAGTCTTCGAAGCCGGGATCATCGCCACGCTGATGCTTCTCAAGCATCTCGTTGAGCGCGGCCATCATGTCTTTCATGCGGGCCATGTCTTCGGGGCCCATGTTTTCCATGGCACCGGACATCTGGTCGACCATCTGTTGCATCAGCTGATCTTTGAGCTTTTGCATCAGCTGTTCGAATCGCTTTTTCGACTCATCGGACTCGAAGTTGTAGCTCTCGAGCTCGCGCACCTTGCCTGCCAAGTCGTCAGGCATCAGATCGAGCCGCATATTGCGTTCTGCTGCTGCCGACTCAGCGTTGTCGGCTCGGCGCTGGTCGCCGGAGTTCTTGGCGTCACGCAGCGCATTTTCGATGGCGTGGCGCTCTTCGTCGATCAGGTCGTTCAACTCGTCGTTGATCTCATCATAGACACCGCCAAGATCATGTTGATCGAGTCGATTCTGGCGCTCTTCGCGAAGCTGCTCGAGCAGCTCACGAAGACCCTGCAGCTGATTGCCGTCACGGTCGCGCATGCCTTCCTGCATCATCTTGCGGAGGGCCGCGTTGACGTCGCCGTGGTAGAGCAGCTCGTCGGTTAACTCATCGAATGCGGCATCGGCATCAAGTTCGAAGCCAGTCTGCGTGCCGTCCCATCGCGAGTACGTGAATCGTGACGCCATCACCCGAACCTACTCCCCTCCCAGCCCGCCGTCGCCCTCAGGCCGAGGGCTCGTCATCGTTGTCCGCTGGGTTGCGGCGAGGCGACCAGTTGAGCCCGGTTCTTCCCGAACTCGGCTGATCGATGACACAAATTCCGGGAACTTCAAGAATCGGCTCAACAAACGACGTTGATGTGACAACGCGAAACAATGCAATTAACATCATGGCATGCGGGTGCCACGCACTTTCGTCTTCGTCGACCTCTCAGGATTCACGAACTACACGGCTGCCTTTGGCGACGACGCAGCCGGGCGAATCCTCAGCTCATTCCGCACGATCGTCCGAGCCGTCGCATCTGAACGTGGCGTCCGCATCGCCAAGTGGCTCGGTGATGGCTGCATGGTCGTTGCCGTCGACCAGAAGGACGCCGTCGAGTTCGTCCTCGATCTCGGGCGCCGCTCGAACGAGGTTTGCACACCGCTCACCGTCCGGTCAGGCCTGGCAACCGGCCACGCGCTGCTGTTCGAAGGCGACGACTACATCGGCTCAGCGGTCAACATGGCGTCACGTCTCTGTGACCATGCCAAGGGCGTCGAAGCGCTGATGCCCACGATGCACATCGAGCGACTACCCGCAGGGGTCACCGCCAACTCCGTCGGCGAAGTCGAGCTTCGAGGGTTCCCAGGATCGATCGACGTCGTCGAACTCAGCGGTGTTCCGATGGCAGCCGACTCCGAAACCAGCGATCTTTGGACGCGGTCACCGTTCATCTGACGTCGGGCTCGACGAGCCCTGCACCACACCATGACCTTTGCACGCGGCGCCACGCTCACCACTGCAGTGGCCCTCGGATACTGCGACACGTCGAACCTCGGTCCCACGGCTGGCAACGGTTTCCGCACGCGCTGGCCGGACGACCTGGCGGTTCTGCAGCAAGTCGGCGTCACCGACCTCAGGCTCACATTCGACTGGGCACGGTTGCAAGCGAAACCTGGCGACCTCGACGGAGCCTGGGCCGACTGGTATGACCAAGTGCTCACCGCTGCCGACGCAATTGGGCTCAGCGTGTGGGCAACGCTGCATGACAGCGACGAGCCACGCTGGGTCACCAATGAAGGCGGCATCGACGACCCGGATGTCGCAGCCAAGTGGTTGCCACGGTTCGTCGAGCGGGTCGCTGACCGGTTCGGTACAGGTGTCCACGGCTGGATCCCGTTCGCCGAGATCAATGCTGCCCTTCCCGCTGCAGGCTGGGCCGCCACGTGGGCGGCGCTGCGCAGCGGCGAAGCCCCAGTGGTTGCGTCGCTCTCAGCCAGCACAATCGACGGCGCCGCGAGCTTCCTCGAAACGTGCGACCTGATCGGCATTTCGCTCGTGCACGCCGACCTCGACGACCCAGAACCGAACGACGAACAACTCGATGACCTTTGTGCGCAGATGCACACCGAGGTGATGCGCTCAGCCGAACTCGTCGAAGAGACGCCGATATTGATCAGCCAATTCACTGCGCGACACGACGACGCCGACGTTCAAGGTCTCATCGCAGAACAGTTCGTCAGCGCGCTGAACGCAGCAAACAACGATGGGGCGCAGATCGGGGCGGCATTCGTCGACCCCGCTGTCACCGGCCCCGAGTCATCCGGAGGCCTGCTCGACTCAACTCGCTCCACAACGCCGATGGCCAACGCCGTCCTCGGCGGTGCCAACTCTTACGCCGACTGAATCTCAGAGCTCGTAGTGGTCGATTGTCGACCGGCCTTCGGTGACGACTTGGACGGCGTGTGTCACGTACGGCTGCGGTAGGTAGCGCTGTTGCCGCTCGCGTCTTTGTTCAGGCGCTTCGACAGGTGCAGGCCTTCGAGAATGAACTCAACAGCGGCAGCGACGGCGGCAGGTGACTCCTCGCCACCGGTGAGGATCGTCACGGGTGTCTTTAACGCGTCGACCTGCTCCGCCACAGCGGCGAGTTCGACACTCGTCATCGACTCGCCGGTATGCGCCACCGCGCCCCCTTCGAATGCGTCGACAACTGCACGGGTCTGCTCGGGCGGCACCACGTCTTTGAACACCGTGAGCACGGCACCCTTGATCAGACTCTCCATGATCGCTCCGTCACGGCCTTCCTCAATCGACTCGATTTCGATCTTGCCCATCGAGCTCGCCGCGAGCGCACCGAGGTCATCGACGCGGGCCACGATGCTCGTCTCGCCGGAGCGAAGGCCGCGACGCAACGCGTTCGCCGCAAGCGCTTCGTAGTTGCTGACCGACAGACGGACCGACACCCCACTTCGTTGGTTGACCTGGTTGCTTGACCGCGCAAGGTGGGAGAACGTCGCAATGACGTCGGTGAGGTAGTCGGGCACGCGCACCGTCACTGGGCCGTTCGGCGTCTCGACGTCGAGCGACTGCGCTTCTTGCAGCATGATGTCGACTTCGGTCTGCACGTCGAGTGGATAATGAGTGCGGATCTGGCTACCGAAGCGGTCTTTCAGTGGCGTAATGATGCGGCCGCGGTTGGTGTAGTCCTCCGGGTTGGCCGATGCCATCAGCATCACATCGAGGGGCAGACGGATCTTGTAGCCACGAATCTGCACGTCGCGTTCTTCGAGCACGTTGAGCAGACCGACCTGAATGCGTTCGGCGAGGTCAGGGAGTTCGTTGATCGCGAAGATGCCACGGTTGGTGCGCGGCACCATGCCGTAGTGCAGCGTGAGTTCGTCGGAGAGATAGCGACCTTCAGCCACCTTGATTGGGTCAACCTCCCCGATGAGGTCTGCAATCGAGGTGTCAGGAGTGGCGAGCTTCTCGCCGTACCGGACGTCGCGGTGCACCCAGTCGATCGGCGTCGCGTCGCCGTGCTCGGCGACCAGGTCCTTGGCGTACTTGGAGACCGGGTTATACGGATCGTCCATGATCTCGCTCCCAGCAACGATCGGCATCCACTCGTCGAGTAAGCCCGTCAGCGAACGGATCATGCGAGTCTTGGCCTGCCCGCGTTCGCCGAGGAACACCACGTCGTGGCCTGCGAGTAGTGCATTTTCGAGCTGCGGCATGACGGTATTTTCGTATCCCTGCACACCGGCGAAGAGCGGTTCGCCAGCCATGACTTTGGCAATTGCGTGCTCACGGACTTCCTGCTTGACGGGCCGCGACACCCATCCAGAAGCCTGGAGTTCGCCGAGTGTCGTCGCTCGATCGTTCGTCTCATCTGCCATCGGATGAACCTACCGCGCCTGCTCTGCCCATGTTCAGACGGGCTGGCATCCTCGTGTGTCTACTTGTGGGCGCAGGAGCCCAGGCGGGGAATGGGACTATCCGACCCGATCAATGCGGGCCTACGCTCACGACCATGGCCACCGATTCCGCCGACCGTTGGAACACGACGCGACGCGAACTTACCGGCCGCTGGCTTTCTGCCGAGGCCGACGACGATATTCGCCGGTACGGCATTGGGCTCGACACCGACGACCAGAACTGGGAGCCGGTCGAGGTCCCCGGACACTGGCGCGACGCCAAAAAGTTCGCTGCCAGCGACGGCCCGATCATGTACCGACACCGCTTCTCCGCCGACCTGCCAGCCGATGGCTCCCGCCGTTGGGTCACGCTCGACGGCATCTTCTACCAGGCCGACGTGTGGCTCGATGGCGCCTACCTTGGTGACCGTGAGGGCTACTTCTTTCCGCACACCTTCGACATCACGGCACTCTCGAAGCTCGACGAAGAGCACGTCCTCGCCGTCGAAGTCACCTGTGCACCTCATTCCGGCGTGAACAATCGGCGCAACATCACCGGGGTCTTCCAGCACTGGGATGGTCTCGATCGCCACTGGAATCCGGGCGGCATCTGGCGACCCATCCACGTATACGACACCGGCCCGGTCCGCATCGAGCGACTGCGCGTGCTGTGCCGTGACGCCGACAGCCGACGGGCCCATCTCCGCCTGTCGTCGCACCTCGACAGCGATACGCAACGCACCGTTACTGTCCGGACCTTGGTTGACGGCGACGTGCACGACGAGCAAGACCATGTCCTTGCGTCGGGCGAAAACCAGATCGAGTGGAACATCGACATCTCCGAGCCAGCCCTCTGGTGGCCATACGCACTCGGCGAGCAACCGCTGACCGACATCGCGGTCGAAGTTGTTGTCACGCCCGATACGCCCGATGCCGCACCCGAGGTCAGCGATCGGCGGGAACGCCGCACGGGGCTGCGCCAGGTGTCCTGGGACAAGTGGATCTGCTCGATCAACGGTGAGCAGCTCTTCCTCAAAGGCGCCAACGTGCTGCCAACCCGCGCTGGCCTGGCCAACGCCGACGACGGTGCCGTCCGACGAGACATCGAGCTGGCTGTCGAACTCGGCCTCGACGCGGTGCGCATGCACGGACACATCGCAAACCGCGAGGTGTACCGAGCAGCCGATGAACTCGGTGTCTTAATCCTGCAAGACTTCCCGCTGCAGTGGGGCCATGCCCGAACAGTGCGTTGGGAAGCGGTCGGTCAGGCGAAAGCCGCCGTTGATACGCTCGGTCATCACCCGTCGATCATTCAGTGGACGGCTCATAACGACCCGGCTGCCACGACGGGCGCCGACCGATCTGACTGGAAGAAGCGCACACGCACCGTGCTCGCACAGCAGTTGCCGTCGTGGAACAAGTCGGTGCTCGATCGCTGGGTCAAACGATCGTTCGAGAAGGCCGATTCCACCCGCGAAACCGTCGCCCACTCCGGCGTGCTCCCCCACTTCCCACAGCTCAGCGGGACCGATACGCACATCTGGTTTGGTTGGCACCAAGGCAAAGCCGAAGACCTTGCGCGGTTCGCCTTGCGAGTACCACGGCTCGTGCGCTTCGTTTCCGAATTTGGTGCACATGCACCGCCGTACACAGCACCCTTCATCGACGAACAACTCCGCAACCACGACTGGCCCGATCTCGACTGGGCGGGCCTCGACGTCGAGTACGGATACCAGCGCGACCAGTTCGAGCGGCTGTTCCCACCCGATTCATTCGAGTCGTACGAGCACTGGCGTGACACAACCCAGCTGTATCAATCGCATGTGTTGAAGACGCAGATCGAGACACTCCGCCGGCTCAAGTACCGGCCGTCAGGTGGCTTCTGTTTCTACGCACTTGCCGACCCTGCACCCGTCATCTCCGCCAGCATCCTCGATCACGAACGCGTCCCGAAAGACGCCTTTGCCGTCGTGCAAGCCGCCTGTGCCCCCGTTCTCGTCGTTGCCGACCAGCCGCCAGCGTGGATCAATAAGGGCGACCGGATGAAGCTCGACGTGCATCTGATCAGCGATCTGCGTGAACCGATCGACTTCGCCGTGGTCGACGCGATTGCCTCGTGGGCAGGTGGCGAGCAACGCTGGCGCTTCGGCGGCTCGGTCGCAGCCGACGACGTGGTCAAGGTGGGCACGATCGACTTAGTTGTGCCCGACACGCTCGGTGAGCTTGCGATCAAACTCACGGTGACCGCAGGCGACATCACCAGCCACAACCGCTATACCACCGCTGTCACCCTCCCACCCGGCAGCTGAACCGCTACCTCTTCCGACGAAGGCGGTTCTGGTGGTACAGCCTGCTCAGCGGGAAAGTGCCTTGCGATTCTTGAACTTCGACCTGGCGTAGTCAGCGTTCATCGTGGCAATGTTGTCGAGAGAGATCTCTTTCGGACACGCTGCTTCGCACTCACCGTGGTTGGTGCACGAACCGAAGTGAACGTCCATCTCTTCGACCATGGCCTCGGTGCGCTTGTACCGCTCGGCCTGGCCCTGAGGTAGCAAATTCAGGTGCGAAATCTTCGCCCCGGTGAAAAGGCTTGCTGCACCGTTCGGGCACGCCGCTACACACGCTCCACAACCAATGCAGGCAGCTGCGTCCATCGACGCGTCGGCTACCGGCTTCGGAATCGGAATCAGGTTGGCGTCGGGGGCGCCGCCGGTCGGCGCAGTGATATACCCCCCCGCTTCGATGATTCGGTCGAACGGCGAGCGGTCGACCATGAGGTCCTTAATGATCGGGAACGCCGATGCACGCCACGGCTCGATCACGATCTCAGCGCCAGACTCGAACTGCCTCATGTGGAGCTGGCAGGTTGCCGTGCCGCGCTGGGGGCCGTGCGCTTGGCCGTCGATCATCAGCGAACAGGTGCCGCAGATGCCTTCGCGGCAGTCGTGGTCAAAAACCACGGCTTCCTTACCCTCTTCAATGAGGCGTTCGTTCAGAACGTCGAGCATTTCAAGGAACGAGGCTTCGTCACTGATCTCGGGGATCTGATGACTTTCGAAGCGGCCCTGTGAATCAGGACCGTCTTGGCGCCAGATCTTGAGGTTGATATTGGAGAGGTTGTTCACGTGATGTCTCTTACTTCTCAGATGCGATTCAGATAACGGGACGGCAGCGATTACTTGTATGAACGGGTCGCGAAATGGACGACTTCGTACTCGAGCTTTTCGCGATGTTCGATCGGCTCGGACGGGTTGCCGCTCCACTCCCATGCCGTGACGTGAGCGAAGTCGTCGTCGTTGCGAAGCGCCTCGCCATCGTCGGTCTGGTGCTCGGAACGGAAGTGGCCGCCGCAGCTCTCTTCACGAGTGAGTGCGTCTTGGCACATCAGAATGCCGAGTTCGAAGAAATCATCGACTCGTGCCGCCTTCTCGAGCGTCTGGTTCAGGCTCGTTCCCGAACCGGTGACGCGGAGGTCTTTCTTGAACTCAGCGTGGAGTGCCGGGATCTCAGCCAGCGCCTTCTCAAGGCCGACTTGGCTGCGATCCATGCCGCAGTAGTCCCAGATGATCCGGCCGAGCTCGCGATGGAAGTGGTCGGGGCCCTTCGTTCCGCCGATGTCGAGGTAGCCCTGGAAACGATCTCTCGCCTCTTGCTCGGCAGCGACGAAGGCCTCGTGCGTGGTGTCTGGGATCGGCTTGTTGAGCAGGTCGGACAGGTACGGGGCAATCGTGTACGGGAGTACGAAGTACCCATCGGAGAGGCCTTGCATCAGCGCTGATGCACCAAGCCGGTTCGCTCCGTGGTCGGAGAAGTTCGCTTCGCCGATACAGAACAGACCGGGAATCGTCGTCTGTAGTTCGTAGTCGACCCACAGCCCACCCATCGTGTAGTGGCTGGCCGGGTAAATGCGCATTGGCGACTCGCGCGGGTCTTCACCGGTGATGCGCTCGTACATCTCGAACAAGTTCGAGTAACGCTCGACGATGGTGTCAAGGCCGAGTCTGCTAATCGACTCGGCGAAGTCAAGGTAGACACCATTCTTGAGCGGGCCGACGCCCTGACCGGCGTCGACAGCACGCTTAGCAGCCCGCGACGACACGTCACGGGGCGCAAGGTTGCCGAAGCTCGGATAAATCCGCTCGAGGTAGTAGTCACGCTCATCTTCGGGGATCTGCGCAGCCGGGCGGGTCTCGTCGGCATCTTTCGGGACCCAGATGCGACCATCATTGCGGAGCGACTCGGACATCAGCGTGAGCTTTGACTGGAAGTCGTCGGCCTGCGGGATGCAGGTCGGGTGAATTTGCGTATAACTCGGGTTCGCAAACGCCGCCCCACGGCGGTGGGCACGCCATGCTGCGGTGACATTGCACGCCATCGCGTTGGTCGACAGGTAGAAAGCGTTGCCGTACCCACCGGTCGCAAGCACAACAGCGTGACCTGCGTGCGACTTGACCTCACCATTCATCAAGTCGCGAGTAACGATGCCAGCACACTTGCCGTCGACGGTGACAACGTCGACCAATTCAATACGGTTCCAGAGTTTGACGTTGCCCAAGCCGATTTGGCGAGCGAGCTGCTGGTACGCGCCGATCAACAACTGCTGGCCGGTCTGGCCGCGTGCGTAAAACGTACGGCTGACCTGGGCCCCACCGAACGAACGGTTAGCGAGCAGGCCGCCATATTCGCGCGCGAACGGCACACCCTGGGCAACCATCTGGTCGATGATCTTGACCGACACTTCAGCCAGGCGGTGGACGTTGGCTTCGCGGGCTCGGAAGTCGCCGCCCTTCACAGTGTCGTAGAACAGACGATGGACGCTGTCGCCATCACCCTGGTAGTTCTTCGCGGCGTTGATGCCGCCCTGTGCGGCAATCGAGTGCGCACGCCGGGGGGAGTCGTGGAAGGTAAACGCCTCAACCTCGTAGCCGAGTTCGCCAAATGATGCCGCCGCCGAGGAACCAGCCAAGCCCGTGCCGACGACGAGGATCTTGAACTTGCGCTTGTTAGCCGGGTTGACCAACTTCTGGTTGGCTATGTAGTTGTTCCACTTGTCGGCCATGGGGCCGTCAGGAATTTTGGAGTCGAGAGTGATGCTCATTCGCTGTGTCCTTCCTGGTTGACGCAGCATGTGATCGCGTCGGGATCGAAATCGATGATGCCGGCGAGCGTGGCGATCGGGAACGACACGTTGCCGACGACGATGACCGTAGCCACCCCAGCAGCAGCGCCCTTGCGCCACTTGTTGAACCTCGGGTTGTTCGCACCAACCGACTGGAAAAGCGACCAGGTGCCGTGGAACAGGTGGATGCCGAGGGCGATATTCGCGACGATGTAGAGGATCGCGACGGGGATACGGCTCAGTGATGCGTCGAGGTTGCGGTACACGGCGCCCTGAACGAAGTCCGGGTTGACCCACCCCCACGTGAGGTCGGCGAGGTGCCAGGCGATGAAGGCCGCGACAATGAGGCCGGTCCAACGCATCGAGCGGCTAGCGAAGTTAGCGATCTGGTAATCACGCGCCGACTGGTACTTAACCGGGCGGGCCTTGCGGTTGAGTTGTGTGAGCGACCATGCAGCATGCAGGTGCAACCCGAGTGCCCCGATCAGACCGAGGCGCAGCAACCAAAGGGTGTAGCCATGCGGCAGAATCGGCACGAGCAGTTCACGAAGGAACTCGCCGTAGACATCGATGTCGTACATCCGTTCATCGCCCTCAGTGATGACACCGAGGTACGCCTTGAGGTTGCCGATCATGTGCGACACGACGAACCCGATGCCCATGAGACCGGTGATCGCCATGACGTACTTCTTGCCAACCGCCGTGCCATAGAGATCGAGCAGAAACGGTTTTCTCTTTGCCGCGTTCGCCTTCAAGGCGGTGCCCGTTACCGGGCCGCGGCTCAATATTTGTTCCATGTCGTCCAAGATACTCCCGCACGCCAGGCCTCGGCCCAACCCACCGCACACCATTTCCCGTGACGACCGCCTCATCGTCACTCCCCGGTGTCCACTTTTGACCCGAGGTAGAACGGACAGTCGACCATTCTTGCTGGCGGCGTGACGGGCGTGGAAAACTATGAGTTGGGATTTAGCCTGGCCCACCGGCCAGTATGTTCCGGTTGCTTGTGCGCACGCGCACAAGCGTGTTCAGCAACCCAATCTGCCCAGGAGGCATTACCCCGTGGGATCAATTCCATATCTCGCAGCACTATCGGCCATAGCAGCCCTCGGTGTCGCGTTCTTCTATTACAAGTCAGTCGAGAAGGAGTCGCCCGGAGACGAGCGCATGGTCTTCTTGATGACCGAAATCCAGAAGGGCGCCAAGGCGTTCCTCAAGGCCGAGTACAAGTGGGTCAGCGTCTTCGCCGCAGCCATGGCAGTGCTGCTGGCAGCCGTCATTACACCGCTTGCCGCAGTCACCTACCTGCTCGGTGCAATCCTCTCATCGGCAGCCGGTTACGCCGGCATGACCGTGGCAACAATGGCCAACGCCCGCACCACCGAAGCTGCAAAGCAAGGGCCCGGCAAGGCACTTCCCGTCGCCTTCCGTGGCGGCGCCGTCATGGGCTTCTCCGTTGCCGGCCTCGCACTGCTCGGCCTCACGGGCACATACATCGTGTTCGTCACGCTCCTCGAGGTCGACCAAGCATTCGAGATCGTCACGGCCTACGGCCTCGGCGCATCGACGATTGCCCTCTTCTCCCGCGTCGGCGGCGGCATCTTCACCAAGGCCGCTGACGTCGGCGCCGACCTCGTCGGCAAGGTCGAAGCTGGTATCCCCGAAGACGACCCTCGCAACCCGGCCACCATTGCCGACAACGTCGGCGACAACGTGGGCGACGTCGCTGGCATGGGTGCCGACCTCTTCGAGTCGTATGCCGGATCGATCATCGCACCGATCTCACTCATTGCCTTCTCGACCGCTGGCGGCCTCGCCGCCGAACGAGCGAGTGACATCGGCACCGTCGAGTTCCTCGTGTTCCCAATGCTGGTCGCCTTCATCGGCATGATCGCTTCAATCATCGGTTCCTTCCTCGTCAAGGGTGGCGATTCCACCGACTCGAAGCACCTCAGCAAGGCACTGCACCTCGGCACCAACGTCGCCATGGGGATCACCGCCGTGGGCGTGCTCGCCGGTTCGTACTGGATCTTCGGCGGTGACGGCAAGTCTGACAAGCCGTGGGGCTTTGCGGTCGCCGTCATCGGTGGCCTGGTTATCGGTTGGGCGCTCGGCAAGACCGCCGAGTACTACACCTCGGATCACTACAAGCCCGTCAAGGACATTGGCAAGCAGACCGAAACTGGTCCGGCTACCACCGTCCTCAAGGGCATCAGCATCGGCATGCAGTCGGTGGCAGCTTCCGTCGCACTCATTCTTGCCGGTGTCGGCATCGCCTATTGGGGCGGCCAGCAGGCACTCGACAGCGAAATCGGCGGCCTGTACGGCATCGCCATTGCCGCCATCGGCATGCTCGCGACAACCGGCATTGTCGTGTCGGTCGATGCCTACGGACCGATTGCCGACAATGCCGGCGGCATCGCCGAAATGGCCGAGCTCGATCCGTCGGTCCGTGAAGTCACCGACGCCCTCGACTCGCTCGGTAACACCACAGCGGCAATCGCCAAGGGCTTTGCCGTTGGCTCCGCCGCACTGACTGCGCTCGCACTCTTCAAGAGCTTCGAGTTCGCTATTGCCACTGCTTCGAACAATGAGACCGTGCTGAATCTCGACATCGGGCAAGTTGATGTCTTCATCGGCCTGTTCATCGGGGCGGCGCTCCCGTTCCTCTTCGCTGCACTCACGATCGACGCCGTCGGCCGTGCCGCAGCACAGATGATCGAAGAAGTCCGTCGCCAGTTCCGGGAAATCCCGGGTCTGCGTGAAGGCCTTCCAGGCGTCATCCCCGACTCGGCACGCTGTGTGGCCATCTCGACCGAAGCCTCGCTCAAGGAGATGATCGCCCCCGGCGCCCTCGCCGTGGTCGTACCGCTCGTCGTCGGCTTCGTCAGCGTCGATGCGCTCGGCGGCATGCTTGCCGGTGCACTCGTCACCGGCTTCGCCCTGGCCATCTTCATGGCCAATGCCGGCGGCGCCTGGGACAACGCCAAGAAGTACATCGAAGCCGGGGCGCACGGCGGCAAGGGTTCCGACCAGCACAAGGCTGCCGTTGTCGGTGACACCGTTGGCGACCCGTTCAAGGACACCTCAGGGCCGTCGATGAACATCCTCATCAAGGTCATGACGATCGTCAGCCTGGTGTTCGCATCAGCCTTCGTCTGATCAACATCTGAACAACTGAACGAAGGGCGGGCCTGCAAGGGCCCGCCCATCGTCGTTTTCGAGGTTGCTCAGTCGTCGTCAGGCGTGTCAGCAACGAAGTCGATCAGTTGCTCGACCGCACCGACAAGTTCGGGCGTGAGGTCGGCGAACGTGTTGACCTGGTTGCGCAGACGCGGCCAAAATCCCTCGAACGGCGCACCGAGTGCAGCGCACAGCCCTTCCTTCCACGTGACCTCAGGGTCGTACGGGATGTCCGGCCAGTTATCGAGGCCGATCACCTTCGGGCGAATGCCAGCCCACACATCGACGAACGGATGCCCCGTGATCAGGACGTTCGGATCCTGCACGGTCTGGGCGATGCGCGTCTCTTTCGAGCCCGGGACGAGGTGGTCGAGCAGCACCCCGAGCTTGCGCTGGCGGCCCGGCTGAAACTCTTGGACCATCGCCTCCAAATCGTCAGCACCGTGCATCGGTTCGACGACGATGCCGAGATCGCGAAGATCGTCGCCCCACACATGCTCGAGGAGTTCGGCGTCATGTTTACCTTCGACCCAGATACGGCTTGCGCGAGCAACACGAGCCCGTCCGTCACCGGCACGCGACCCTGAGGCGGTCGTCCGCTGCGTGACTGACTTCACCTGCTTCGGTCGTACAAGCGTGACGGGTTTGCCGTCGATCAAAAATCCGCCCGGCTTCCACGTGAAGTGCCGGAGGTACTGAGCGCGGTCTTTCAGCGTGACGCCCTCAGCATTCCACCGCGCGATGCTGCCGACAAAGTGACTCGACCGGTCTTCGATCACCATGCCAAGTTCGACAACGATCGATGGGTATTCCGTCGGCTTCGCGCGGCCCATTCCGCCGTGGGAATACTCGTCGAGGATGTCGCCGGTGAAACTCATATTCGCAGCCACTGAGCATGTCACGGGAACCGGCGCCCGCCGCGGCATCCGGAGAAACACATTCGTTTGCGTCGAGGCCTCCGTTGGTATGCGGCCTTACTCTTCGACGCAAACGGCGTTTTCTGGTCAGGAGGTAGCGCGGCGGTGCCAGCCGTCGGCGGTCAGGACCAAGTCGCTCTCGCTGCCATCGGGAAACCGGAAGGGCGCACGAACGCCACTGTGCGCAACGGCTATTGGCAAGGCCAGTTGGCCGAGGGGTATCTCGCCGTCGGTGGTCCACCGGTGCCAGCGGCGAGCTGGTGCCTCCGCGAGCTCAACGGTCGGCTCGTTGAGGATTTCGATCGAACCGTGCACGACGCCAGCCTGCTCGTAACCCGTTGACATGTCGGGATACGCGTCGAGGCGCTGCTCAGCAGCCGTGGCATACCACTCGAGGTCGAAGGCGATCGGGGTCGGAATGCCGTAGCCCCGACCGAGCGCATCTTCGGGGTCGTCAAGCGACACCGCGTACGTCTCGTTGGCAACGGTCCACTGCTCCATCGGCGCTTCACGAGTGTGCTCGGCCCACATCACCTCGCCTTTGATGATGAAAGGATCGGCAAGCCTGACCGGCACGTCAAAGTCGGTGATGTGGAGCAGCGGTCGACCTGCGCGCGCAAGCGCCGCCCAGTACCAGGCCGTCCGCCCGACGATGCGATGCCCGGAGACCACACCGAGCCTGGCATCTGCGGTCCATGCGGCAAACACCCACTCTTCGATACTGCCCGGATGCCGACCGTCGTGCAGGCCGCCGGTACCTCGGTGTGCTGCGAAGTACGACATCATCAGGCAGACTACGGGGGTGTTGCGATACCTCAGCCTCGACTGGATCAACGCCATGAACGCCGAAGTGTCGGCGAGCAAACACCTCCGGGACGTTTTATCGACGCACACAATCGGCGTCACGCAGGTCGTGTCCGACGGCCCAGAGGGCGACATCACCTACCACCTGCAGGTGGGCGCTGGCACTGCCTCGTTTGGCGCCGGCGCGGCCGATCCCGAAGACATCAAAATGGAACAGGGCTGGGACACCTCCGTCGCCGTCGCAACCGGTGGGCTCAACGCGCGGGAAGCCTTCATCAGCGGCCATATCCGCCTGTGGGGCGACCCGCAGAAGTTGCTCGACAACCAGACCGTGTTCGGCGCACTCGATGCAGTTTTCGCCACCGTGAACGAACGCACAACCTTCGAGTAGGCACCCAAACAGCAGCGCCCGTGACAGCGCGTGACCTTCGTCGCTCGCCTGTAGCCCTCCTCGAGCTACTCGTTAACGTCCCAAGGTGACCCAGCTCGCTCCCAACAGTGCCGCCGCTCTGGCCGGGCAGGAGTACCGCATGGGCCAGAGGGAACTGCTGACGCTGATGTCAGCGATCATGGCGCTGATGGCACTCGGTATCGACACGATGCTGCCTGCCTTCGACGAGATCCGTGAGGCGTTCGACCTCGGCGAAGCTTCACCGCGACCCGGTCAGGTCATCACCGTGTTTTTCATGGGGCTCGCCATCGCTCAGCTCGCCTGGGGTCCGATCGCTGATCGCTTCGGACGAAAGCCTGTTCTCTACGCTGGCAGCGCGATCTACATCGTGGGCGCCGCCGGATCGGCCTTGGCGCCGACGTTCGAACTCCTGCTACTCAGTCGATTCGTCTGGGGTATCGGTGCAGCCGGCGCCCGAGTCGTCGCCACAGCAATCATCCGCGATCGCTTCGAGGGCAGCCAGATGGCGAAGGCGATGTCACAGGTTATGGCGGTGTTCATGCTCGTGCCGATCCTGGCTCCGAGCATCGGTGCGGGCATCATCGCCGTGCTGCCGTGGCGCTCAATTTTCTGGTTCTGCCTCATCACGGCCTCCATCATCACGCTGTGGAGCATCCGGATGCGCGAATCGCTCGACCCTGCGAACCGTCGTCCGCTGCATCTCCGCTCGACGACGAGCGGGTACATCGAGGTGGCGCGCACACCGGTCACGTCGGGCTACACCAACGCGACGATCTTCCTCCAGGGCGTGTTCACGACGTATCTGGCCAGCAGCGAGCTGATCATCAGCGAAGTATTCGACCGAAAAGATCAGTTCCCGCTGATCTTCGGACTGGTCGCCGTGCTCTTCGCCGCCGGAGCGATCGTCAACAGCCGCATCGTCGTGCGTGTCGGCGTCCATCGGCTGATCAACACGGTCTACGCCATCTTGATCCCCACGACGTTGCTGCTCTGCGCGATCTCCTTCGCCACCGGCGGCCAGCCAAGCATCTGGGTCTACATGCCGGTGCTTGCCCTCACGTTGTCATCGTTCATGTTTCTTATGCCGAACCTGAACACTGCTGCACTCGGGCCGGTCGGCCACTTGGCTGGCACTGCGTCGGCCTACGGCGGAGCGATCCGAATGGCGGGCGGCGCTGTGCTCGGCACGATCGTCAGCGCATTCGTGAGCGACTCAACGACACCGTTCTCGGTCGGCATTGCGTTGCTCTGCATTGGCTCCTGGGTCACCGTACTGATCGTGCGGCGACGTTCACCCGGGCTGGCCGCCGACCACTTACAGACTTCGGCCCCAGTCACCGTCTCGTGACGTGCCCACCGGGCGCTGAATTGCACCCGGCCGGCACAGAGTTGCGAAAGGGGCCTGACCCCATTCGCAACTGTGCAGGAACGTCAGATCAGATCAAGCCGAGTTCGGCAACAGCGTCACGCTCGGCGACCAATTCTGCAGCCGATGCGTCGATCTTCGAGCGGCTGAACTCGCCGATCTCCAGACCCTGGACGATCTCGTAGTTGCCGTTCTTGCAGACGCACGGGAACGAGCTGATGATGCCCTCGGGCACGCCGTAGCTCCCGTCGCTTGGCACCGACATCGAAACCCAGTCCCCATCGGGTGTACCGAGCGTCCAGTCGCGGATGTGATCGACCGCAGCCGAGGCTGCCGAGGCCGCCGACGAAGAACCACGTGCGTCGATAATCGCTGCACCGCGCTTAGCCACCGTGGGGATGTAGCTGTCGGCATACCAATCCTGATCGCCGACCAATTCGAGTGCGTTCCTGCCACCGACTTCGCAGTGCGACAGGTCGGGATACTGCGTGACCGAGTGGTTACCCCACACGGTCATCTTCTTGATGTCATTGACGGAAGCATGCAGGCGCGTGGCGAGTTGGCTGATCGCCCGGTTGTGGTCGAGGCGAGTCATTGCGGTGAAGCGGCTCGGGTCAAGACCAGCAGCGTTGTTCATCGCGATGACGGCGTTGGTGTTGGCCGGGTTGCCGACGACGAGGACCTTGACGTCCTTCTTGGCCGAACGGCTGAGCGACTTGCCCTGCGGCTGAAAAATGCCACCGTTGGCCGACAGGAGATCGGCACGTTCCATCCCTGCTTTGCGCGGCATGGAGCCCACAAGAATCGCCACATCGGCGTCACCAAAGGCCACATCGGCGTCGTCGGTGCAGGTGATCGAGTCCAGCAGCGGGAACGCACCGTCATCGAGTTCCATGCGAACACCTTCGAGCGCGCCGAGCGCCGGAGTGATTTCGAGCAACTGCAGTGCAATCGGGGTGTCTGGACCGAGCATCGTGCCCGATGCAATACGGAAGAGGAGGCTGTAGCCGATCTGGCCTGCAGCCCCGGTGACGGCAACGCGTACTGGAGTGGTCATGGCCGATGAGGCTACGCCGGTGCGGCGGCCAGGCCAAGCCCACCGGCTCGGACCCCTGTCTGTCCGGCTGAGGTGAGCCGGTCCCTCTGACGCCTTACGCCAACCCCAGAACGCGATTCACAAGCAGCGAATAAAAGTTTTGACCAGTCTGGGTGAGGTGGATGCCGTCGTCGTGGAAGCACCGGCCCTCGCAACTGGCCGACATCACTTCCCAGTCGAGGACTGTCACATTCGGGAAGGTCCCGGGCAACGCACGGATCTTTTCGTTGTTGCCAGCTATCCAGTCGCGATGAGCCTTGCCGGTCAGCATCACGACTGTCGGCACGTCGACAAGAAGGTTCATAAACAACCCGAGTGACAAGTCACTGAAGGCTCCATTGGTCCCCAGGTGCACCACGACCACCGACGTGAGCGCACCCGAGAGCTTCACCACTTCAAGCTCAGGTACGAAGGAAATCAACTGGCGGCTCTTGACCGCGTCGACGACGAAGCCACTCGCGGTGAGCTCTTCGGCGGCACCGAGCATCACCGAGTCACCGACGGCAACCAATGGAAGCCCGGTGGTTGCAGGTGTGAGCACCAGCGGCGTGATCGCGTTGACGTCGGCGACGACACCGAACTGGGTGACCGGGGCCGGCGGCAGCGTAACCGGCGGGACCGTCGAAGCAGGCACGACCACCGGAGCAGCAGTTGTCGGCGGGACCGTCGTCGTTGTCGGCTCGACGGGGGCGGCCACGGTGGTGACCGACACGGTGGTGGGAATCGCCACGACCGTGTCGGGAGCAACAGTGATCGGCCGGATCGTCACGGGCACGGCGATCACGTCGTCGACCGCAGCGGACAGGCTGACAATGAAGTTTTCACCGTCATCGAGCGACTCGGCGATGGCATTCTGCTTGAGGTCGGCAGTCACGAGCGCCACGCCAGCGAACGTCGCCATGACCGCGGTGAGCGCCGCGGCCCCGATCAACAGTCCAATCGGTCGACGGACCTCACGATTCCGCACCCGTTGCGTCAGCGCGGCGACACCGCCGAGCCGGACCGGTGTCTCAACAAACCGGTAGGACAGTTCGGTGATGATCACCGTCGGGATCATGGCGAGTAGAAACTCGTGCAAGCGAAGCGAGTTCCCTGCCACGTTGCGGATGATCTGGTAGATCGGCCAGTGGAAGAGATACAGCCCGTAGGAGCGGGTACCAATCCACCTGAGGACCTTGCCGCCAAGCACTCGGTTCGCCGCAGATCCCTGGTGCGTGACCGCAGCGATAAGCAGCAGCGTCAGGACACCTGTGACGAAGAGCCCGCCTCGGAAGAGTCGACCATCGGCACCGCTCGGATCGATGAGATGAATGTTCCAGCTCATCCAGCCGAACCCGATGAATGCCAGGACCGCAACGACGTCGAACGCCCGGCCGCGATCGCGGAGCGGCCCTCGGACAATGGCGAAGGGCCGCCACACCATGGCAAAACCAGCCCCGAGGAGGAGGCCGCCGGCTCGGGCAACGGTGCTCAGGTAGAGCGTGTCGAGTTTGGAGATCGGCCGGCCAGCAATGTTCCAATACGCCTCGGGCGTGACCTCGGGTTCGCCAACCGCACCCGGGTGGTACGCGAGGCCGACGAGGATCGTGATGCCGATCGCGCCGACAAACAGCCAGCGGCTGAAGTTGGCGACGCGACGCGTGCCCGTGCGGCCCAGGAATCCCACCATCACGAGTGGCCAGACCAAATAGAACTGCTCTTCGACCGCAAGGCTCCACAGGTGCCGGAGCGGCGCGAAGTCACCGGCTGCGGTGTAGCCGAGGCCCACCCACACCTGATACCAGTTTGAGACGTAGAAGAATCCGGCGAAGACATCCCCGCGGAGTTGCCCCAGGGCATCGCGTTCAAACAGTGCCGTCCAGACGGTGAGCAGCCCCATCAGCAGGAATATTGCAGGGAGTAGGCGCCTCGCGCGTCGGAGCCAGAAATCGACGAGCGAGATCCGGTAGGTCCGCTCGCGCTCGGCGATCAGTAACAGAGTGATCAGGTAGCCCGAGATCACAAAAAACATCTCGACACCGAGAAAGCCGCCAGGCAGCCACGAGCTGTTGGCATGGTAGATCATCACGGCGACCACGGCGATCGCACGCATCCCGTCGAGACCCGGCAGGTAGGGGACACGGCTGATATGGGCGCGCTGGAACCCACCGGAATTGTCAACAGCTGTCGGCGGGGGCGACGCGTGAGTCACGGCCATGAATCGTCAAGTGTCGCCGGGGTCACGCTGCAATTCCCGTCACGCAATGCTCAACATCTGGGGGTCGCGAACACGTCAGGTGAACAAGGAACCGTCAGCCAAGACGGTCTCGATCAGCGTCGTGTAGTACGCAGCTCCCGTCGATTTGAGGTGGATCCCGTCCTGATAGATGCAGTCGCCCTGGCACTGGCGATCGAGGCCATCCCAATACAGCACCTCGACGTTCGGAAGGCTGCTGGCAGCGTTGATCATCAGGCGATTGTTCCCCTCGTCGTAGCTGCCGTCCGGCACCACGTTCTGGATCAGCAACACCCTCGGGACATCGCCGACGAGGCTCATCATCGCGTCCATCTCGTCGCTGCTGATCGGGCCGTTCGTTCCGAGATGGATGACCAGTTCCTGCGGCAGTCGGCTGCGGTCCGACAGGGCCTGCACGACCTCGAGACCGCTCCCGAACGCTCGGCTCTCTGCCGCGTCGACGGCGAAGCCCGACGCTTTCAACTCGTCGGCGGCGCCCAACATCACTGAATCGCCGATGGCGAACTTCTGGGGGGTGGGCGGCAACGGCACCGTGGTCTCGACGGTCGCCTCCGGGACCTCATTGCCAGACTCTGTCTGAGTTTCGGGTTCATTTGAATCGGCAGGATCGAGTTCTGGAGCCAGTTCGACATCCGGCCCCGCTCCGGCTTCCGGCGTATCGTCACATGTGTTCAAGAGCACGCTACAGGTGGCCCCTGCGCCCCGCTGAAGCGACTCGTCCACTGCGTTTTGCTTCAGCTCAGCAGTTGCCAAGCTGGCGCCGGCGAAGATGGTGAGTGCGGTACCAACAAGGACACCACCGAGCACCGCGCCACGGTTTCCGTTCCGACGCGATTGTTCACCACGCCTCTTCCATGCAGCAGCAAACTCGCCCTTGCGAATCGGGGTCTCGATGAACCGGTAGGAGATCTCCGTGATGATCGCCGTGGCGACCAGACACAGCACCCACTCATGAAACTTCAACTTGGTTCCAGCGATGTTCCGGACGATCTGGTAAATCGGCCAGTGGTAGAGATACAGCCCATACGAGCGGGTACCGACCCACAGCACCGTGGAGCCGCTCAACGCCCTGGCGGTCAGCGAACCACGGTGCGTCACAGCGGCGATGATCAACAGCGTTGCGATGCCAGCGACGAAGAAGCCGCCGCGGAACAGCCACGGGTCGGCGCTGTTGTCGCCGAAGGTATCGATGAAACCGACCTTCCACGACATGATGGCGAGGACGCCAAACCCGACGAGGGCCAGCCCATCGAGCGCATGCGCCTTGTTTCGTAGCGGACCGCGCATCATGGCGACTGGGCGCCAGACCATTGCGAATGCTGCGCCGAGGAGCAGGCCACTGGAGCGGGACAGCGTGGAGAGGTAGAGAGCGTCGCCCTTCGAGATGAATCGGCCGCCGATCTCCCAGTAGGCCGCCGGCGTGTTCGACGGGTCGGCGTCGATCGGACCCGGGTGGTACAGCACAGCGACGACGACGGCCACGAACACTGCGGCGCCGAACAGCCACACGCTGAGATCAGCGATCTTGCGACTGCCCTTGCGTAACAGCGCGATCATCACGATCGGCCAGACAAAATAAAACTGTTCTTCGACGGCAAGACTCCACAGATGGCGCAGCGGCGCAAAGTCGTTGCTCGCGCTATACCCAGCCCCGATAAAGATCTGATACCAATTCGAGATGTAGAACACGCCACCCAACAGGTCGCCGCGAAGCTGGCCCAACGCATCGCGTTCGAAAATCGCGGTCCAGATCGACAGCAGGAGCAACATCACGAACAGTGCCGGGAGGAGCCGTCGGAACCGGCGCACCCAGAAGTTCTTCATGTTGACAGCGCCGGTCTTTTCGTGCTCGGCGATGAGGAGCAGCGTGATCAGGTAACCCGAGATGACGAAGAACACATCGACGCCGATAAACCCGCCCTTCAACCACGTGCTGTTGGCGTGATAGATCATCACGGCTACGACAGCCAGCGCCCGCATGCCGTCGAGGCCGGGCAGGTACGGCACCTTGCTGATGTTCGCGTCCATTCGGCGGGGTGCGGGCGCAGCATCGGGCGCGGAAATGACGGACATCACCATCAAGTATCGCTCAGACGAGCACCGATCCAAGGTTCACCCTGATTTGTTTTGCTACTTCAGACCGGTTGAGCGTGTAGAGATGGAGGCCCGGAGCGCCTGCATCAATCAGGTCGGTGCACAGCGCTGAAGCGAGCTCGATGCCGATCCGCTTGGCCTGCGTACCGATAGTCACCTGCCGGAGTGGAACCGTCGACGGGCAGGTCGCCGCCGAGGGCGATCAGACCCACCTGCGCCATATGTGATGCTGACGAAGTCTGGCCCCAGTGGCGCACGTTCGGCCACGGTCCGACCGAGGGTTAATTGCGCACGAGCGGGAACACTCGAACGAGAGGGTCCGTCCTGCTGCCAGCTTGTCGGCGATCCGAGCCATAATTTGCTGAATGTAACGAGCAGGTTCCGGGGCGTAGCCGCCAAGTTGGCAACTTCCCGCCCACCGGAACGATTCCACAATATGGAACGCCGAGGGCCGCGACCCGTGGCCGTCCCCTCACTCTGTAAGTCAGTGGCGGAAGTGGCGTTGGCCGGTGAAGACCATCGCGAGCCCGTGCTCGTTCGCTGCCGCGATCACTTCGTCATCACGCATCGACCCTCCCGGCTGAATCACGCACGACACGCCAGCTTCGACAGCAGCATCGAGGCCATCGCGGAACGGGAAGAAGGCATCGCTCGCACACGCCCCACCACTAGCGCGGCCGTCAGCGCGAGCCGTTGCGATCCGGGCCGAATCGAGCCGGTTCTGCTGCCCTGCACCAATACCGAAGGCCTGGCGATCCTTGGTATAGACGATTGCATTGCTGGTGACCGCGGCACAGACCGTCCAGGCGAATTCCATGTCGACCCACTGGTTTTCGGTCGGCTGCAGGTTGGTGACGACCCGCCAGTCATCGCTGCGACCTGCAACGGGATCGGGCTGCTGGACGAGCAGTCCACCGTCGATCGGACGGACATCAAACGGCAGTGGCGACGGCGCGTTGGCCGCAATGACACGCAGGTTCTTCTTTTTGGCGAAGGTCGCGAGTGCGTCGTCATCGAACCCGGGAGCGACGACCACTTCGGTGAACACGTCGCCGAGCGCTATTGCCATCTCGTTGGTGACGGTGCGATTAACGGCGACGACGCCGCCGAAGGCACTGACCGGATCGCACGCGTTGGCCCGGATGTACGCGGTCGTGATGTCATCGGCGATGGCGACGCCACACGGGTTGGCGTGCTTGACGATCACACACGCCGGGCCGTCGAAGCGTTGGACGAGGCGCCAGGCCGCCTCGGTGTCATAGAGGTTGAGATAGCTCAGCTCCTTGCCGCCGTACTGCGTCATCGAATCCCACCAGCTCGTTGCACCAGCTTGGCGATACCGCGCACCTTCCTGATGCGGGTTCTCGCCGTAGCGCAGCGACTGCACGTTCGAGAGCGCCAGATGGATCGAGGCGGGCAGAGCACCTGCCGTATCGACGTCGTTGACCTCGACCGTTTCGTCGGCGACGTCCGGATCGTTGCCGTCGAACCACGTGACGATCGCTGCGTCATAGGCCGCCGTGTGGGCAAACGCTGCTCGGGCGAGCCGCCGCTTGGTGTTGGCCGACAGGGCGCCATCGGCACGCAGTTCGGCGATCACCGGGTCGTAGCTCTTCGGGTCAACAATCACCGCTACATGCGCATGATTCTTGGCCGCGGCACGAACCATTGCCGGGCCACCGATATCGATCATCTCGACTGCCGAGCCGCTGCCGTGTTGAAAGTCGTCGAGGCCTTGGCCGAACGGGTAGAGGTTGCCGACGACGAGGCTGATCGGCTCGATGCCGTACTCGGCCATGTCGGAAAGATGCTCAGCGTCGGTTGGATCAGCGAGGATGCCACCGTGGACCTTCGGGTGCAGCGTCACCACTCGATGGCTCAAAATCGCTGGCACACCGGTCAGATCTGCAACGTCGGTGACGTCAATACCTTCAGCCGCAATTACCTTGGCGGTCCCGCCACTCGAGACGATCGACCACCCCAGTTCACGGAGGGAGCGGGCGAAGTCGACGACTCCGGACTTGTCGTACACGGACAGCAACGCGGTGGGCACGGCACCGAGCGTAGACAGGTGACCTGCCGCGCGCCGCCAAATATCTGCAACCCACATTGTCATTCGTCACGTCGCACCTGCCAGAGCGACTAGGTTTCCTTTGCGTTCTGTGTGACCTGCGCCACACGGTGGCTGTCGCCATCTCAATCTCGGCAACTCACACTCAGAAAGGATCCGACATGGACTTCAGTAAATTCAAGACATCCGATTGGCTCATCGTTGGTGGAGGCGTCTTCACGCTCATCGGCGGGTTGTTCCTTGACTGGATCAAAATCGAGGCCTTCGGGATCTCCGGCGGCAACGCATTCGACTTCACGCTCACGGGAGCGCTGCCATGGCTGCTCGTCATCGCCGCCACGGTCATTACTGTGCTGCTCGTTCTCGAGAAACTCGACGCCAAGGCGCAGCCGTGGCCACTGATCCTGCTCGGCGCCACCGCCTTTGCTGCTCTCCTCCTCCTCATTCGAGTGGTCTTCAACCCAGGAATCGGAGACGAGGGCAGCCCTGACATGGGGATGTTTGTTACCTTCGTTGCTGCGCTGGTCACCACCGCAGGAGCGTTCCTCAACTTCCAGGCGTCGGGCGGCGAACTGTCCGACCTGATCGATATGAAAAAGCTCAAGGCGAGCTTCTCAGTTGGCAGTAAGGATGGCGGGAGCGACATGCCCCCGCCGGCCCAGTGACCACTCACTCACCCACCGCTTCTACACCGAAGGCGTGAGGTAGGTGCGCATCTGGTGCGCACCTACCTCACGCCTTTGAAGTTTTCGGGGCCGATCGAGACCCGGTCGATAGCGTCAGCCATTCGGGTCCTCGCCCCACTTCGGACTCACGTCCCACGTTCACTCTCGAACCTGGAGGCCCTGATGATCCGTCTGTCACCCGAACTCGCTGCACGAATCGCAACCCGCCACGGCGCGGTACACCACACCGAACTGATCCGTGACGGGTGTGCACCGAGCGCAATCCGGCGCTGCATCACAGCGCGCGAACTCATCGTCCACCATCGCCAGACGTATCGAATCGCGACATCACCTGAGACCTTCGAATTCCGGTGCGCTGCCGCCTGCCTTGCCGAGCAATCAGCAATCGTCACCGGGCCAGCAGCCGCAAGGCTCTGGGGCTTTCGACATGTCTGGCGCACCGATCATCCGATCGTCCTCATCGAACACGGACGCAACGCACTGGCGCATGGAGTGCTCATCCGTCGGTCCAATAAAATGAGCGGACAGGATTTCGTCATCCGGCCCGACGGCATCCGGATTGCCACTCCACCGAGGACTTGGTTCGACTGTGCCCGCGATCTCGACGATCCGCATTTTGAACGGCTCACCGAATGGGTCCTCGACACACACGCGCCGCCGCCAGCACTCTGGAGCGTTGTCCAACACCTCGGACAGCAAGGACGTCCCGGGCTCGCCCGAGTTCGGCGCGTGTATTCGCAGAGGTCGGTGTGGCAAAAGCCTGCAGGGTCAGGCCTCGAGCTACGAGTACTTCGCGCGCTCGAACGATCGGGCGTGCCGGAATTGATTCGCCAACATCCGATTCGCTTGCCAGACGGATCAATCATCCATCCGGATGGAGCGCTTCCGGATCTGCGTTGGGCCGTCGAGGTCGATCACGTCACGTGGCATGGGGGCCGCTTCGACGCGCAGTACGACAAGGGGCGCGATCGGCTGCTCCGCAAGATCGGCTGGCAGGTCGAGCGGGTGACGGACCAAGAACTGCGCGAGGACTTCTCCGGCACGATCAGTGGCATCGTCGAGATGTACCAGCTCAGAAAATCGGAAAAGGCGTGAGGTTGATGCGCAGTGAGTGCGCACCTACCTCACGCCTTCGCACGAAAGCGGGGTGATTAGAGGGTGGCGACGATCTCGGCCATCAGTTCGCCGGCTTCGGTCGGGTTGAGACCGACCTTGACGCCAGCGGCTGCGAGTGCATCCATCTTGCCCTGAGCTGTGCCCTTGTTGCCAGAGACAATGGCGCCTGCGTGGCCCATCTTCTTGCCGGCCGGTGCGGTAACACCCGCAATGTACGCGCTCATCGGCTTGGTGACGTTGGCTGCGATGTACTCGGCTGCTTCTTCTTCGGCCGAGCCGCCGATCTCGCCGAGCATCATGATCGCGTCCGTCTCGGGGTCGTTCTGGAACTCGGACAGGCAGTCGATGAAGTTGGTACCGGGGACGGGGTCGCCACCGATGCCGACACAGGTCGACACGCCGATGCCACGCTGCTTGAGCTCGTAGAGCGCCTGGTACGTGAGCGTGCCGGAGCGGCTCACGATGCCAACATTCGGGCGACCAGCGGTGGGAAGCTGCGCGATTTCACCGGCTGTGATGCCGATATTGCACTTGCCGGGGCTGATGATGCCGGGGCAGTTCGGGCCGAGCAGGCGGGTGCCCGGGAAGTCACGCTTCAGGCGGTTGAACAACTTTGCTTCGTCGTGCGCCGGGATGCCCTCGGTGATGCAGACGATGAAAGCGATGCCAGCTTCGGCTGCTTCCATAATGGCGCCCGGAGCGAACTTCGGCGGCACGGTGGCGAACGACGCATTTGCACCTGTTGCCTCGACGGCCTCAGCCACCGTGTTGAAGATCGGGATACCATCGACGTCTTGCCCGCCCTTACCAGGGGTAACACCGCCGACGACCTGAGTGCCGTAGTCGCGATTGCGGAGGCCGTGGTACTTGCCCTGGCCGCCGGTGAGGCCCTGGACGATGACCTTGGTGTTCTCGTCAACAAAAATTGCCATGTGTCAGTACTGCTTTCGGCTCTTATTTCGCGAGCTCGACGGCCACACGGGCAGCGTCAAGCATGGTCGGCTCCGAGCGGAGCTTGTTGTGCGGGATACCGGCATCGAGCAGGATCTGACGCCCTTCTTCTGCGTTCGTGCCGTCGAGACGGATCACAATCGGCGCCTTCAGGTCGACACGGCCCATGGCCTCGACAATGCCCTTGGCAACTTCTTCGCCACGCGTAATGCCGCCGAAGATGTTGATGAAAATCGACTTGACGTTCTCGTCGAAGTTAATGACTTCGAGTGCCCCCGCCATGACGTCGGCGTTCGCGCCACCGCCGATGTCGAGGAAGTTGGCAGCGGAGCCACCGACCTGGTTGACGACGTCGAGCGTCGACATCGCGAGGCCAGCGCCGTTAGCAATGATGCCGACGGTGCCGTCGAGGCCGATGTATTGAAGATTCTTCTCCCCAGCCATCTTCTCGCGTTCGTCCATCTCGGTGAGACCGCGGAATGCGTCCCACTCGGGGTGGCGGAACTCAGCGTTGTCATCGAGCGTGACCTTGGCGTCGAGTGCATGCACCTCGCCAGTCGGCTTGAGGATCAACGGGTTGATCTCGGCGAGGTCGCAGTCACCTTCGTCGTAGCAGCGGTACAGCTTGACGAGGATGTCGGTCGCACCCTCGATGGCGCGCTCTGGAAGCTCCGCGTCGAGGCATGCCTGGCGAGCCACTTCTTCGGAGAGTCCGTCGACGGGGTCGATATGTAACTTGACAATCGCGTCGGGGTTCGTTTCGGCGACGACTTCGATCTCGACGCCACCTTCGCGGGAGAGCATCATCAGATGCTTCTTCTCGCTGCGATCGAGGCTGAATGAGACGTAGTACTCCTCGTCGATATCCGAAGCGGCTTCGACCCAGAGGCGACGCACCACATGGCCCTTGATGTCCATCCCTAAAATGTTGCCGGCGTGCTCTCGCACTTCGGCTTCGTTGTCAGCGAGCTTGATACCGCCAGCCTTGCCGCGGCCACCGACTTGCACCTGCGCCTTGACGACGACGGGGTAGCCGGCAGATGCGGCCTCCTTCACCGCCTCGTCGACGGTGTCGGCTGGCCCGCCCGGGCTGACCGGAATGTCATAGCGGGCGAAGTACTGCTTGCCCTGATACTCGAAGAGATCCACGTTGGGAGCCCTCGCTTTCTTGTTTACGGATGTTCTGAATAGTGTGGTCGACCAGCGAGCCGATCAGGACGCTGTTTCGTCGAGGGCATCTTCGAGCCACTCGCCGATGGCCTTCAGCGATGAGCCGGGGCCGAAGATCTCAGCAACGCCCTGCTCGCGCAGGGAGCGTGCATCAGCATTGGGAATGACGCCACCTCCGAAGACGAGTACGTCGCCGAGGTCACGATTGCGGAGCTCTTCCATGACGCGCGGGAAGAGCGTGAGGTGTGCGCCGGAGAGGAGCGACAGGCCCACACCATCGGCGTCTTCCTGCAGAACTGTTTCAGCGATCTGTTCTGGCGTCTGATGTAGTCCGGTGTAGATGACCTCGAAACCATGGTCACGAAGGGCTCTGGTGATGGTCTTGGCGCCTCGGTCGTGGCCATCCAGGCCTGGCTTCGCGACGACAATGCGATAGGTGCGCTTCACAGACCACGGACCTTATGCGGCTGGCAAGCCGATCCACCAACCCATGGGATCCTGAACGGTCGTCAGTGATGAAGGCGGGCTCAGCGACGGCAGACTGGGAACGTGCCCAAGGAATCTGCTCCTCCGGTCAAGACGCGCTCGCCGCTCGTTCGTGCGTTGCTACCCAACGCTGGCGGCATCGTCATCCTCGGGCTGATCGGCCTGATGCTCTGGGGCTTCGCGGCGTTCATCTCGCGTGACGGCACGGCAACGTCCGAGCGCCTCACTCCGTCGAACCTCCGAGTCGGGAGCGTGCAGAACGCCGCCGACATCGTCAACGAAAATGGGCCAATCCTCTTCGCCGACCTGGCAACCAATCGTGGCGCGCGCACGATCGTGCTCGACCACACCGGCGATGACCCCGCGAATGGTTGGGTCGTCTACTTCGGCTACCCGGCCAACGGCGACGAAGAGTGCATTGTCGAGCAGGTCATCGGGACACGCGAGTTCATCGACTGTGACGGCAACGCCCTGGACGTCAGCGAATTGGCACCACCACCACCGGGCGTCAACCCGGTTGTCGAGAACAGTCGCCTGCTGTCGATTGACCTCAGCGGCGTCACCGACGACTGATCAACGTCAGCGGCCCGCCCCCAGAGTCGTACCACTGCAGAATCAGGCGTCGACGGGCAGGCTGTGAGCTGTGCTCAGTAGCCGATTGGCAAACTCTTCGGTGTGCTCCGGGAGCTTGCTGCGACTCATCGCAAGACCGCCGATCACGTAGGCGCCGGTGTCACCGAGTGAGCTGGTCAGCTTGTCAAGGCTGTTGCCCGGGTGGAGTGCAAACGTGCAGAACCCCGCGACCTTCTTGCCGCGCATCGATGGAAGGTTGGCGATGCCGTTCACGTTCCAGGGCGCCTGGCCGAACACGAAGGCTCCATGCACCCACGTGCCCACGAGCACAATGTCAGCTTCATGGATCGACTGATGATCGGGCTGTTTGACCTTGGAGAGGCCGGTGATCGTCCATCGCTCCTGCTGCAGGAGGTTGGCCACCCCTTCGGCTGCCTTCCATGTATTGCCCGTCAGACTCTCGACCAGAATTGCTGCCTTCATATTCAACAGTGTGGCACGAGGCGGGGCCAGTCAGCCGATCTTCTTGAGCGGCGCCCAGGCCAAGCTTAAATGTTTCGTACCGACACTGCTGAAGTTGATGGTGGCTTCGGCTCTGTCGCCTTCGCCCTTGACGTCGATGATGACACCCGCTCCGAAGCTCGGGTGCTCGACCCGGTCGCCAACGCGTAGCCCCAGTTCCTGGCTGTTTGACGGTTCAGGCGTGTGTTTCTTGGCAAACTGCAGCGCGGCCTCGACGACCCGATCGCGGTGCGCATCTTGCTGTTCCTTTGCGTCGCTTTGGACATCGGCGTTGATATCGCGACCGGGAAGTTCATCGTCAGCGCTGGCTCGCCGATAGTCCGTCGGCTGGTACGACGAGTCGTCGCCGAGCGCAGCCTTCTCGCTGCTGGAATAGTCGGAGCCATACTTCGAGCGGTAGCTCTGGCGCCCATAGCTCGATCGACCGCTCACGTTGCCTGTCGACTCGATCAGCTCGGCCGGAATCTCGTCGAAGAAGCGCGACGGAGGGTTGTACTGCGTCGAGCCGAAAAGTTGACGGCTCCATGCATGGCTCATATACAGCCGCTGCATCGCTCGAGTGATGCCAACGTAGGCAAGTCGGCGTTCCTCTTCCATCTCCACCGGCTCGTTCAGTGATCGGATGTGCGGGAAGATCCCTTCTTCGACGCCGACGATGAAGACGACGGGGAATTCGAGGCCCTTCGCCGAATGCAGAGTCATCAAGATGACGAGGTCCTCAACATCGCCTTCGGGCAGGTCGTCGGTGTCGGCGACGAGCGCGACCTGCTCCATGAATTCAGAAATCATCATGAACTCGCGTGCCGAGCCAATCAGCTCGCCGAGGTTCTCGAGCCGAGTGTGGTCTTCGATCGAGTCGGAGGCTTCGAGCTCACCGAGGTAGCCCGACCCATCGAGCGCCAGTTGCAGGACGTCGGCAGGGCCGTACTGGTCATCGCTGGCCATACCCGACATGCCGTCAAGCAGCTCGACAAAGGAGGCAATGCCACGAACTGCCGGGCCAGTCACGCCGGCCTCGTCGTTTCGGCGCAGCGCCTCTGCGAAGCCGATTCCTTCGGAGGCGGCGAACGCATCGAGCTTCGCGACGCTTGCATCGCCGACACCGCGCTTGGGCACGTTCAATACTCGCTTGAGGCTGACCTCGTCGGCCGGGTTCGCCACGGCACGCAGGTAGGCCAGAGCGTCTTTGACTTCGCGTCGGTCATAGAAGCGCGTTCCGCCCACGACCTTGTACGGGACACCTTGGCGCATGAACGCCTCTTCGATCACGCGGCTCTGCGCGTTGGTGCGATACAGCACCGCTATCTCGCGGAAGTTCGCCTCGGCATCGCCCTGGAGTTGCTTCGCGATACCGGCAACCCAGTTGGCCTCATCACCTTCGTCTTCGCCGTAGTAGCGAAGGATTTTCTCGCCACTCCCACTATCAGTCCACAGGTTCTTCGCTCGGCGTTCCGTGTTGTTCTCGATGACCGCGTTGGCCGCGTCGAGGATCGTCTGCGTGCTGCGATAGTTCTGGTCGAGCACCACCGTCGTAACGTCGGGGAAGGCCTCCTCGAACTGCAGGATGTTCCTGAAGTCGGCGCCCCGGAATCGGTACACGCTCTGGTCGGTGTCGCCCACGACACACACGTTGTTGTGACCGCGCGCCAGCATCAACACCATTTGATTCTGAGCGTTGTTCGTGTCCTGATACTCGTCGACCAGGATGTGGGCGAACCGATCGCGGTAATGCTCGAGCACCTCACCGTGGTTGCGGAACAGTTCGACGGTCTTGGTGAGCAGGTCGTCGAAGTCCATGGCGCCGGCCTTCAATAGCCGGGCCTGGTATTCGGCGTACACCTCGGCGTGCTTGCGGTCGAAGATGTTCTCAGCTGCCGAAGCAGCTTCGCCCGGAGCAACCAGTTCGTTCTTCCAGTTGCTGATGATCTGATGAACGCTGCGCGGGGTGAACCGCTTGGTGTCGAGGCCGAGGTCGCGGATGACATAGCCGGTCAGGCGGTTTGCATCAGCCGAGTCGTAGATCGAGAACTGGCGCGGGTAGCCGAGCACGTCGGCATTGGCTCGCAAAATGCGCACACACGCCGAGTGGAAGGTCGACACCCACATCGTCTTGACGACCGGGCCAACAAGCTCGGTGACGCGCTCGCGCATCTCGGCAGCTGCCTTGTTGGTGAACGTGATCGCCAGAATCTTCGATGGGTGCACGCCTTCATGAATGAGGTGTGCGATGCGATGCGTGAGCACCCGTGTCTTGCCGGAACCGGCACCGGCCACCACGAGCAGCGGGCCATCTTCGTGCACAACTGCATCGAGTTGATCAGGATTGAGACCCTGGGCGAACGGCGAGGGGCCCTTCGATCGGCGCGCACCCTTCAGCGAGTCAGCATCTGTATCCGCGAGTAAATCGGGATTCGCTTCAGTCGTCGCGACATCGGCGGGAAGCGGAATGTCGGCAAACAGCTCTTCGTCACTCATCAGCTGATCACTCTAGAGATCCGCCCCGCCCCACAGCGTTTGCGTCGACGTTTCGGTTGGCATCAGCGCAGAAACTTCGACGTAAACGGGCTGGGGCGTACAATGCGGCTATCTGACGCTGCGCACCTGACCAAGCACGCCGGGGCGTATCACGCCAAGGTCTGACCTCGGTGTGACAAGCCGGTCAGCCTTCTGATTGTTCAGCGAGTTCAAGCCAGGTTGCTTCGAGTTCATCGAGTTCGGCCTGCGCGGCGATGAGTTGGTTGCCAACCGCCAACAGTTCGTCGACGGCGGCCAGGCCGCTGAGCTTGCTGGTCAACGTCTCGACCCGCTTCTGGGTCTTGACCATCGCCTGCTCGGCGTGACGAAGTTGCCGGCCAATCGTCGATGCACTCGGTCCGGTACGGGCCGCTTTCGGCTTCCCCCCACCTGAGTTCGCACCTCCGACCTTCGGTTTCGCTAATCCGTTCGGCTGCGTACCGGTCAACTTCTTACCCGCCAACGCCGAGCGTTCGGCAAGCCAGCCACTGACACCGCCGGGAACGCGTTGCATGGCGCCGAACTCGTCGATTGCCAGCACATGGTCGGCGACGCGATCAAGAAACGCACGATCGTGGCTCGACGTGACAAGCGCTCCGGGCCAATCGTCGAGGAACGCTTCAAGCGCGCGAAGTGTGTCAAGATCGAGGTCGTTGGTGGGCTCGTCGAGGATCAACAAGTTCGGCTTGGTGGCGAGCACCATGACGAGCTGCAGTCGTCGGCGCTCTCCGCCCGACAGCATCCGCGTGGGAGCAAACTGCGCGGTCGAGTCGAACCAGAACTTCTCGAGTAGCGCCTTGTCTTCGTGGTCCGGCTCTCTGTACGGACCCGCAACAATCTTGCGCACGATGGCATCCGGGTCGAGTTCGCTGGAGTGCTGATCGGCATAACCGACCACCACGGTCTGACCGCGGTCAACCTCGCCAGCTACCGGATCTTTGCGCCCCGCGATGATGTCGAGCAGCGTCGTTTTGCCCGAGCCGTTCGGCCCGACAACGGCCAACCGTGCGCCAGGTTCGATCAGCAGATCGACATCAGAGAAGACGGTGTGATCACCGAAACGCTGGGTGACACCGGTGAGTTCGATCACCTGGTTACCAAGCCGGGTCGTTCCGACACCGAGTTCGAGATCGTTCCCACGCACGCCGGCGGCGGCAGGGCCACCGGCGATGATCTCGTGAGCGCTCCGCAGCCGGGCTTTCGGCTTCGTCGAACGGGCTGGCGCGCCGCGCCGCAGCCAGGCGAGCTCTTTGCGCGCGAGGATCTTGCGAGTCGATTCCTCCGACGCCGCTCGGTCGATCCGATCGGCACGAGCATCGAGGTACGTCGCGTATGCGCTCGTGCCGACCGCGGCCTGATGGATGAACGAACGTCCGTTGTCCAGTTCGACGACACGACTCGGGCCAACGGCGCTGGTCAGACGGTCAAGTGCATGACGGTCGTGCGTGACGAGGACGAGTGCCGCCTTCATCGCGACGAGACGCGCCTCAAGCCACTCGATGGCTTCAAGGTCGAGGTGGTTGGTCGGCTCGTCGAGCACGACCATGTCAAATGCACCCTGCTGATCGTCAGCCAGCACCTTGGCCAGGGCAACACGCTTGGCCTGCCCACCAGAGAGTTCGTCGGTCCGCCGATCGAAGAGCGGCAGCACACCCAGCGAGGTGGCCGCGGCCTGGACCTCCCAGCCGTCGCCAAGCACGTCGCGCACGGTGCCTTCGGGCAGCTTGGGATCTTGTTCGAGTGAGACGATCCGAGAGCCTCGGCCAAACCTGACAGCACCGCTGTCGGGCCGAAGTGCCCCTGTCAAAATGCGCAGCAAAGTGGTCTTGCCCGAGCCATTGACCCCAACCACCGCAACACGATCGCCAACGGAGATCGTCACGTCGACATCGGTGAAAAGCACCTTGTCGGGTTGCGCCATGCCAACCCCGGAGACGTCGACACAAATCACTGCAGCGACGCTACGGCCGAAAACGACGAGCGCCGACGAACATCCTCGTGAAGGACGTTCGTCGGCGCAGGAATCAGCCCAGCAGAAGCTCAGCTGTCGGCGGGAGTCTCACCGTTCACCTTGGCGGTGATCCGCTCTTCGGCACTGGCAAGCTTCTCCGCTGCCTCATCGGCGGTGATCTTGCCGGCTTCGACAGCAGCGTCGACCCGCTCCTGCATCTGATCGACGATGGCGCCGACGATGGCGTCGACGGACACGCCCTGGGCAGTGGCAACCTCGGCCAGAGTCGAGCCGGCCTTCAATTCGGCGCGCAGGGTGGCAGCATCCATACCGAGGAGATCGGTCACGACTTCGGAGCCGCCGAACTTGTCCTTGCCACCGAACTTGTCTTTGCCACCGAACTTGTCTTTGCCACCGAACTTGCCTTTGCCACCGAACTTGCCCTCACCACGGTCACCACGCTTCTCCATCAGCTGCGTGGTGACCGCGTCGGCCTGCGCTGCATCGATGGTGCCGTCGTCGACGAGGGGCTGCAACACGGTGCGGAGGCGTTCGCCAGGCTGCGCTGCTGCTTTGTCAACTGGCGCTTCGTCGACCTGCTGGACAATTGCAGCTGGGGCTGCACCGGCGCCTGTGTCGGCAGTAGCGCTGGACAGGCCAGGAACGCCGAGCACGAGTCCGGCTACGGTGCCACCCAGGAGGCCAGCGGCGAGGCCGACGCCTGTCTTCGAGCTGCGGCCATTCTTCGAGCTGCGGCCGTTTGTTGTCGGGTCAATCACATTCGTCATTGGAGAGTTCCTTTCAAGAACGTCTGGTGGGGGTATGTCCACCACGATGACGACTCCCGGTGAGACCGAGTCCAGAGGGTCGTAAAAATTAGGTAAGAACGCTTCGTCAGGCTTCAGGTAACGAGAACCCGACGTCGGCTCCGCCGCCGTCGCGATTCCGTGCACTGACAGCGCCACCACTTCGTTCGACGATCTCACGAACGATGGCGAGGCCAAGCCCTGAGCCCGGCATTGTCCGGGCCGTCACGGCGCGGTGGAATCGATCGAAGATGAGAGCAAGGTCCTCATCCGGGATGCCCGGCCCCCGATCGAGGACACGAAGATCTCCACCACGCACGACAACCTCGATCGAACCTCCGGACATGTCGAACTTTGCGGCATTCTGGATCAGGTTGGTGATCGCGCGCTCCAGGCCAGCAGGCGGGGCGAGCACAATTCCTGCGGCCCCTACGTGTACATCGACGACGCGGCCCTTGCGGCGCGCGACACGCGCTCCCACCGATTCGGCCAACGTGCCAAGATCAATGATGTCGGCTGGTTGATCGGCGAGTTCGCCAGACGCAACGGACACGAGTTCGTTGACCAGATCGGTCAGTTCTCGCACCTCACCGTCAAGATCGTCAAGAATGCGCTCTTGCATCTCGGAGCCCATGTCCGGGTGTCGCCGGATCACCGAAAGATTTGTGCTCAGGCTGGTCAGCGGAGTCCGCAGCTCATGGCCAGCATCTTGCACCAGGCGCTGCTGCTCGGTTCGCGACCGTTGCAGCGCACCGAGCATCGACTGAAACGCTGCACCGAGGCGGCCGACCTCGTCGGCGCGAGGTTCGGCCACTGCCAGCTGAAGATTGCCAGATGCTTCGACTTCTTCGGCGGAGCGCGTCAATCGGCGGAGCGGGGCGGCAACGGTCGATGCCAGGAGCCAACCGACCGCAGCCGCGACCAGCGCCACCACGATCACCAAGAGGATCGTCTGCTTCCGCAAATCGGAAAGCACCCGGTCGGTCTCCCCCAACGACCGTGCAACTTGCACTCCGCCGCGGATCGAGCCGACAGTGTGGACTCTGAATCGTTCGTTGTCGAACCTGATCGTTGCGACATCGAAGCCCTCGGCGTCGCCGATGACCTGCTTCGCTTTGACGGTCAATTCAAGCTTCTTGTCAAACGACGAATTCACAGATTCGGCCCTACGGTTGAGCAACCGCACCGAGTAGACGTCGAGTAAGCCACGGCTCGGAATGCCGACTCGGTTGTCACCGGTGCGGATGTCGACCAGTAGCAACGTCGCCTCTTTGATCGATCGGTCGACCTCGTCAACCAGCCGCACGCTCGTCGAGCGATAACTCACCGCGCCGACCATCCCTGTTGCCACGAGCCCGAGAACGGCCATCGCCACGGCAATCTTGACGCGCAGCGACTTCACAACGGTCGGCCTATCACGCGGCGCCGCTCGAACGCGCCGTGTACCCGACACCGCGCACGGTGTGCACCAGTCGTGTTTCGCCGGTCCCCTCTGTCTTCCGTCGGATATAGCCGATGTAGACAGCAAGGTTCTTCGAATCGGGTCCAAAGTCGTAGTGCCAGATGCGTTCGTAAATCGTGGTGTGATCCAGCACAATTCCCTGATTTTGCACCAGCAGTTCGAGTAGATCGAACTCGGTTTTGGACATCACGAGTTCGCGGTCGCCGCGGAATACGCGGCGCGCCAACGGATCGAGCCGCAGATCGCCGAGCGTCAACGGCGCTGCAGCCTTGGCGGTGCTGTAATTGGAGCGCCGAACCAGCGCACGGAGACGAGCCAGCAGTTCGTCGAGGTCGTACGGCTTCGGCAGGTAGTCGTCGGCGCCGACATCGAGGCCGGCCACACGGTCTGATGTCTCGGTGCGAGCTGTGAGCATCAAAATGGGCAACCGGTTCTCTTCCGATCGAACGACCCGACAGACGGTGAGTCCGTCGACCATCGGCATCGAGACATCGAGAAGCAAAATGTCGGGCTCGCCCGTTCGAACGGCATCGAGGCACTCGGCTCCGTTGGTCGTCGCGGTGACGCGATACCCCTCGAGTTCGAGTGCTCGAACGAGGGCTTCACGCACCGCACGATCGTCCTCGGCGATGAGCACATGTTGGTTCGGTGCGCTGGACACGCGTGCAGTCTTGCCGGTCGGGGTGAGAGTCAGGTGTGAATGCGGCGTGCTGCATCCACCGTCAGGCGAGTCGCGTGCGTCCAAAGCCGTCTGCTACGAAGTACGAATGCAACTCTTCCCGGCGCCGGCCCAAGTTCCGGGCCGGCTCCTACCGATCGCAGTCGCGCTGGTCGCGGCCGGCGGGGCAATCGGGGCAATGGTGCGCTGGATGGTCGGAACATTGCTAGAGGGAGAGCCGGCGACCTGGCCATGGTCGACGCTGTGCGTCAACATCGGGGGGTGCATAATGATCGGAGTCGCTGCTCGGCACATCGAACGCGGCTCGCAGCAATGGGACTTCGTCGTCACGGGCATACTCGGTAGTTTCACGACGATGTCGTCGTTCGCCGTCGAGTTGAACGACTTGATCGACGCCGGCCGGTCGGGCATGGCGTTTGGCTACGGCGCCACAACAGTCGTCGTAGGCGTAGGCGTCGTCACCCTGATGTTGCGAGGATCGTCGTGACGCCGGTTGTGTTCATTCTGGCGGCGGCACTCGGTGCCGTTCTGCGTTTGTTGGTTGGCCTCACCATCTGTAGTTGGCAGGCCCTACTCGTTGCCAACACCACTGGCGCGACGGTCCTGGGGTACGTGAGTGCAGCCGGTCTCTCGGCGTCGACAACCACGGTGATCGGTGTCGGATTCTGTGGCGCACTCACGACCTACTCGTCGTTCGCGCTCGAAGCCCGATCGCTCGGCTGGCGATGGGGTGCGTTCTATGCGGCTCTGACGATCGCTTGCGCGTGTGCTGCGGCGTCGGTCGGTTCAACGTTCGCCTGAAACTTTCGTTCGACGCTCAGGCGGTTTCGAGAATCCGGACCGGCAGAATGCGCGGGCCGCGGATCTGGCCAATGCTCCAAGAGACATCGCCAGCCAGTTCGAACTTCGGGAAGCGCTTCACGAACTCTTCGATCGCGACCTTGAGTTCGAGGCGAGCGAGGTTCGAGCCCAAGCAACGGTGGATACCGAGGCCGAACGCTGCGTGGCGATTGGACTCGCGGTCGATGATGAACTGATCAGCATCTTCGAACACACGAGGGTCGCGGTTGGCCGCCGGGAATGGCAGCAGCACCCAATCGTCCTTCTTCATCGGACAGCCGTGGAAGTCGACGTCCTTCGCGACCATGCGGGCCATCGTGACCGGCGCATAGGCCCGGAGGAACTCTTCGAGCGCAAAGGTCATGACCTCGGGATCGTCGTGCAAACGTTCCAGGTCAGCTGGTGTTTGTGCGAGGTGCCAGAGCGATGACCCGATCGCCGACCACGTCGTGTCGATGCCCGCGATGAGGAGCAGGACGATGGAACCGCGGACGTGTTCCTGGCTGAGCTTCTCGCCACCAAGTTCAACATTCAAGAGGTAGTCGGTGAGGTCGTCACGCGGGTTGTCGATGTGGTCCTGCACCTGGGCTTCGAGATAAGCATCGAGCTTCTGGAAGTTCTCCTGACGGTCGGCCGTCGGGGCATTGATCGTCTCGAGCGTGTTGTGGACAAATTCACGGAACAGTGCTTCGTCGGCTTCGGGGAAGCCAAGCATGCGGCCGATGACGTTGACCGGAATGTGCTGCGCGTACTGGGTGGCAGCATCGACGAGGGTGTCGCCGGGAGTGATTTCACCCATCTCGTCGAGGAGCCGAGTACACAACGCACGAATCTCGTCTTCCCACGGCTCGATCTGCTTCGGAGCAAAGGGTGGCAGCAACAGGCGGCGCGCCAGGTTGTGGAACGGCGGGTCGCTGGAGATCGGCGGAACTACACCGATCGGTGCAGGGATGGCCGCATCGCCGGGGCGAGCGTGGCTGACCACGACGCTGCGGCTGGTGAAGTTTTCGGTGTCGTAGGCCACGTCATTGACGGCCTCGTGCGTGATCGGCGTCCACATGCCGCCGTAGCGGTCAGAGTGGGCAACGGGACAACCGCTGTCGCGCAGCGCTTTCCAGACCTCGGGCGCGTTGGCGTTGTACCCCTTGTCGGCGTGATCGAAGTCGGTGGCGAAATCGCTCACCGGGCCGTAGTCGGCGGCGTTGTAGGGAACACGTTCCCAGGCAATTGCGTTCTCGGGGCTGTCGGACAGCGCGAGTGGCTCGGCAACGGCTGGTTCGATCGTGTCAGTCATGATATTTCAGCTCGTTCAGGAATCGGTGATCGTGATGGCGTATTCGGGGCAGTTCGAGGCGGCAAGGCGAGCCTTGTCTTCAAGCTCAGGGGTGACCGACCCGTCGCCGAGCAACACAGCCTGGCCATAGTCGTCAACGTCAAACAGTTCAGGGGCCAACGCATAACAGCGGTTATGGCCCTGGCATTTTTCGACATCGAGATGTACACGCATGCGTGGACCTTATTGCCCAGAGTTGGGGCCGCATCAGTTCGCCGCCATCTTTTTCGAACAGTGTTCCAATGCGCGCCACCGCCACACTGCACCCTGGGTGCACCTCGAACACTTTGAACAGGTACACCGCGGCTATTTCGCTCTGCCGACGACATCTCGAACGCTGGTCACACCAGGCCGAATTCAACGCACCACTGACGGGAAGACGTCAGGTGGCCGTTCGTCGGAAGGTGAGCAGCAGGAAACCAGCGATGCAGGGCAGCGCGACGATTGCGGTCGCAGCCCCAACCGAGAGCCGCGACGCGGCCAGAACACCGACTGCGGTCGGAACCACCAACAGCATGAGACTCGAACCTGAACGCAACCATGTGAGTGCCACGCCGCGTCGCCCCGGGAACTTGGCGGCATCGTCGTACAGCTTCGGAAAGAACACGGAAATACCAACACCTGCGATCGAGTAGCCGGGGAGTACGAGGAATTCGTGCGGCGCAAAGGCGGCCACGGCGAGGCCAATGCCGGACACCACGATGGCACCGCGGAACAGCAATGCATCGCCAAAACGAACCAGCATGGCGTCACCGAAGAGCCGCCCAGTCGTCATCCCAACGCTGAAGGCAACGAACCCAAGGCCGGCAAAGCCGAGGGATGTGTCGAAGTCTTCGCTGAGGCGGAATGCCGCCCAGTCGCTCGACACCAACTCGACGGTGAGAGCGAAACCGCCTGACACCGCCAGCACGATGAGCATGATCCAGCGGGCCCGCGTGCGCTTCGGGACGACACCGTCGACGGCGTCGGGTTCATCGCCGCCTTCGTCGACCTGAAGGAGCCCCCGACCAACAAAGACCAGCGCCGCGGCAAGCACTACGGCGACGATAATCAGCTGTGTTCTGAGCGAGACGCCCGACGCAGCTGCTTGCGCTGCGACAAGTCCGCCAGCGACCGTACCGAGGCTCCAGAAACCATGGAGACGATTCATCACCGGGGCGTGGCGCCGGGCGCTCAACCAGGAGCCCTGCAGGTTCATTGCCACATCCACGACGCCGTCGGCCATCAAAATCGCTGAGAACCCGATGAGGAAAAGGACAGGGGTCGACGCAAACCCAACGATGACGAGTCCGACAAGCATCAATATCACGAGCGCGATCAGTGCTCGGCGCGTTCCCAATCGATGGATGATCGCTGGCGACGCCATGCTCGCAACGAGCCCGATCATTGCGCCGAGCGTCAACATCACCCCAAGCTCGTCGAGGCTCAGGCCGAGCCGCTCGCGGATCTCAGGGAGTCGAGGAACGAACGAGGCGAAGACCGCGCCGTTGAGGAAAAACTGCACAGCAACAGAAGCCAGCGCCCGCGAGTCAGTCGCGTTCAGTTCCGCTCGCTCCCCGGCAGATATCACCGCGGCAAACTATCGGCCGCGGCACTCCACCGGCCAAGCACCAGCCCATCGGCAGAAAGACCGAGCACCGCTGGCAGCGATGCAGTCGCTGTGGTCGACAGTGCCAGAGGCACCGCCAGCGTCAGAGAGAACGGATCCGGTCGACAGCGTCAGGTTGGCTGGCATCGATCACTGCGGTGATCAGTCCGTTGGCGCCCGAGACGGCTGCGAGCGGGCCGCCACGGATCGTGCCGACGGTCAGGATGATGACATCGGTGTCGGGCCGAACTTCGCGACAGATCGCCGCTTTGGCAATGGCCTTCCACACGTTCTCGACGCGGCTTAAGCCCGGTCTGGCGGGTGTGTTGACCCCGCCAAGTTCGAAGATTCGAACAACGCCCTCAGGGCTGGTTGCCTGGAAGTTGACCGTGACGCCGGGCGACACTCGTGCCGCCTCGTTCACATCGGTGTAGCCAGCTTCGTCGAGGAGCGTGCGGGCCATCTCTTTGAGCGTGCGACGGTCCGGGCGGTCGCGCTGAGCGAGCGACTTCACGCGTTCCTTGGCCTGCTTCACATAGCCGGGGTCGGTGTCGTAGCCAACGAAGTGACGCCCGGTGTTCTTCGCCGCGACCGCAGTCGTGCCCGATCCCATGAACGGATCCAGCACGATATCGCCTTCGTAGGTGAAGAGGTGTAAGCATCGTTCGACCAATGCGACCGGGAACGGCGCAGGGTGGCCGACCCGAGTTGCACTCTCAGCGGGGATCTCCCACACGTCGAGCGTGGCTTCCATGAATTCGTCACCTGGCACCGTGGCGGTACCTTCGATGCTCTGGCCGCTGCGGTTGCCAAGGCCGACGCGGTCGAAACGGCCCTTACTGGCGATGATCACGCGCTCGGTCGTGTCTCTCAGAACCGGGTTGGCCGGCGACTGATAAGAACCCCAGGCGCAGGATCCACTGGCGCCGCGCTGCTTCTGCCAGACGACTTCTCCGCGGAGTAGGAGGCGGAGGTCGTCTTGCAGGATCGTGGTGACATCCGCGGCAAGGCTGCGATACGGCTTGCGTCCAAGGTTGGCAACGTTGACGGCGAGGCGACCGCCGGGCTCGAGCTTGCGGGCACTTTCGCGCAGGACGTCGCGTAGCATCGTGAGGTACTCGATGTAGTCGGCCGGCACGTGGCCTTCGCCGAGCGCCGTCTCGTATTCCTTGCCCGCGAAGTAGGGCGGCGAGGTGACAACGAGTGCGACCGATCCGTCGGGCACCTTTGACATGTCGCGGGCATCGCCGACATACATCACATCGATCTCACCGGTTTCGCCGAGTGTGTCGTCATCGCTGATCTGCGGCGGCGCAAAGCGGCTGTAAAAGTCAGAGGAGTCGTGCGACTCGCGTTTACTGACGCCGAACGATGACGTGGAGGTTCCCATTGTGATGTTTTTGCTTTCGATCGCAGTCAGGCCGCTTCGGATTCGGCGGCAGCGCCGAGTGCGGTTGGGTCGGTCTGGGCGATGGACGCGTCGCCTGTGGTCGGGTCGCTGTCCATGGGGTCGGTCGTGACAAAGCCAGGGCAGAGCACGCCGATCGGCGATCCGGCGGCCCGCTGTTCGAGGTAGAGCGTGCCGCGCCAGGCATCACCGATGTCTGCGAGTACCACGTTGCCGCGCACGATCACCATCCCACCATCAGTCACGAGCGCAAATCTAGATTCCCTCGCGCGCCGAGTGGTCGATGCACGCGCTCTCAGCGCGATCACGCACTGCGGTCAGTAGCGGTTTTGGGTTCAGGTGGCGCCGAGGATGCACTCGAGTGGTCGGGTCGACGTTTCTGATGCTGATCGTTGACGAAACAGGTGGGCTTTGCCTGCAGCAGTGTGCCGCGCCTGGCAGGATCTCGATGTGATCGACATCGATGCAGCTCTCACCTCGCTCTCGCTCAGCGATAAATGCCACTTGGTCGCGGGACGGACCACTTGGGAAACACGCGCTTTCCCCGAGGCCGGCATCCCTGCGATCAAGATGTCCGACGGTCCGACCGGCATCCGCGGCGAAGGCCACGGAGGTAGCGGGACGCCTGGCGTCGCAGTGCCCGCTGGCATCACACTGGGTGCATCATGGGACCCCGCTCTGCTGGGCGAGATCGGCTCGCTGCTCGGCTTGGAGGCACGCCGTAAGCGCGCCCATGTCCTCTTGGGCCCAAACGTCAACCTGCATCGCACACCCGTCGGCGGGCGAACCTTCGAGTGCTACAGCGAAGACCCCGAGCTCACCGCTGCGCTCGCCACCGAGTACGTACGCGGTGTGCAGTCACACGACGTTGCGGTCACGGTGAAGCACTTCGTGTGTAACGACACCGAGATTGAGCGAATGACCGTCGACGTCCAGGTCGACGATCGCACGCTACGCGAATTGTACCTGCGGCCGTTCGAGGCCACGGTTCGCGATGCTGGCGCGTGGGGAATTATGAGTGCCTACAACCGGTTGAACGGCGAGTTCTGCGCGCACCATCGTGGGCTGCTGACCGACATCTTGCGGACCGAGTGGGGTTTTGACGGCTTCGTCGTCTCCGACTGGTTTGGTGTGCACGAGGCAACACCCGCAGCGAACGCCGGGCTGAACATCGAGATGCCAGCGCCGGTTCGGGTCTACGGCGACAAGCTGGTGGCGGCGTGCGAGCGTGGCGAGGTCACCGAGGCGCAGGTCGATTCGTTGGTTCGCGACATCCTCGTGCTCGCCCAACGTGTGCGTGCCGATGAGCGCAGCGCTCACGACCCAGAAGAATCCGTCGACGATCCAGCAGAACGGGCGCTCACACGTCGCGCAGCTGTCAGCGGCACTGTTCTGTTGAGGAACGAGCCGATCGACGGCACACCGGTCTTGCCCTTCGACGCCGCAGCACTGTCGTCAGTTGCAGTGATCGGCCCCAATGCATCGATCGATCGATCAATGGGTGGTGGATCTGCGAGCCTCGTTCCCTTCGGCCACCGCACCCTGCTCGACGCCATCACCGACCGCATCGGACCAGGCACCTCGACCAACGCAGCGATCGCCTTCGAGGCCGGCGTCCGCATCGACCGGCTCACACCTCTTGCGCCACGACGCCAGCTTGTGCAGCCCAACGGCGAGCCCGGCCTTCACATCGAATACATCAACGGACGTGACTGGGCCGGCGACATGGTGGTTGAGCAGACTGTTCCTTCGTCGATGGTCCGCTTCTTCGGCTCGACTCCCGAAGGTGTCGACCCCCGAGGCTTCTCGACACGAATCACCGGGTCGTTCGTACCCGACAGCGACGGCCCCCATGTCCTCGGGATCGTGTCCACCGGCCCATTCATTATCGACGTCGACGGCTCCACGATCATCGACGACACCCACATGGAACTGCCACGCAGTGAAGAGTTCTTCGGGTACGGAAGCATCGAAGCTACCGCGACCATCGAGTGCATTGCCGGCGTGCCGATCGTCCTGAACCTGCGTTGGGCCACCTCGGAAATGAACGGGTTTGCTGCGCTCCGTGTCGGGTTCCGTTCCGCCGAACCTGCCGACCTGATGGACCGCGCGGTCGCGGCAGCAGCCGCCGCCGACGTCGCTGTTGTCATGGTCGGAACCAACGACGAATGGGAAACCGAAGGCTTCGACCGGACAACCATGGATCTCCCCGGACGTCAGGATGAGTTGGTGCGGCGAATCGTCGCTGTCAACCCGCGCACCGCCGTGATCGTGAACGCCGGCTCGCCGGTGACAATGGACTGGGCCGACGCCGCCGACGACAATTCGGCACGAGCCGTCCTGACCTCGTTCTTCGCCGGCCAGGAGCAAGCCGAAAGCCTGGTTGACGTGCTCCTCGGTGACGCCGACCCCGGCGGGCGCCTGCCGACCACGATCCCGGTGCGCCTGGCCGACCACCCGGCATACCTCCACCATCGCCCCGACCACGACAGTGCAGGCAACGGCACCCAGGTGTACGGCGAGGGGCTGTTCATCGGATACCGCTATTACGACGCCCGCAACATCGCTCCACGCTTCGCCTTCGGCCACGGTCTCAGCTACGGCTCAGCCATGTGGGGCGCCGCCGTCATCACGTCCGAGTCAGCTGACTCGATCACGGTCGAAGTCCCGGTTGCAGGAACCGGCAACCGGGCTGCAACCGTCGTCGTGCAGGGCTACATCGCAGCGATCGACCGTGCCTGTATTCGACCACCGAAGGAACTCAAGACGTGGGACAAGTTCGTCGTCGAGCCCGGCGAGTCGAGAACAGCCCAGCTCGAGTTCCCTCGGTCAGCATTCCGGCGTTGGGACACTGCAACTGGCGGCTGGATCGTCGACGCCGGCGAGTACGACCTCGTGATTGCTGCATCGGCGACCGACGTTCGCCAGCGTTTACAGGTGACCCTCGTCTGAATTGGCGTCTGACGAGACGACTGGATGTCGCCGCAACCGGACTGAAAGCGCTTACCTTGGGATGTGTATGAGCGAGATGTCTGCCGGCGGCCGTGACCACCGCCCCCGTCCCTGGTGGAATGACGCGCTGATCTACCAGGTCTACGTCCGGTCGTTCGCTGACTCCAACGGCGATGGCGTCGGTGACCTTGCTGGTATTTGCTCACGACTCGACCACATCGCGTCGCTTGGCGTCGAGGCCATCTGGCTCAACCCGTGCTACCCGTCGCCGCAGCACGACCACGGCTACGACGTTGCCGACTACTTCGACATCCACGACGAGTACGGCAGCCTCGACGACTTCGACGCGCTGCTCGCCAGCGCACGAGGTCTCGGCATCAAGATCCTGATGGACCTCGTGCCGAGTCACTGCAGCATCGAGCACCGTTGGTTCATCGCCGCGCTCGCATCCGAGCCGAACAGTCCGGAGCGGGCTCGATTTTACTTCCGTGACGGCAAGGCCGACGGCGGCAACGAGCCACCAAACAACTGGCAGTCGGCATTCGGTGGGCCGGCATGGACACGCCTCGACGCCGACCCAACTACTAACAACGGCAAGGGCGGCCAGTGGTACCTCCACACGTTTGCCCGCGAGCAGCCCGACCTCGATCACACGCACCCCGACGTCCATCACCTGTTCCATGACATCTTTACCTTCTGGTTTGATCGAGGCGTCGATGGCTTCCGCGTCGACGCGGTTGCCGGCACCGGCAAGCATCCGGATTTACCTGACCAGCCCCCGGTCGGCCCAGATGTTGGCGTGCTCGACATCACGTGGATGAACGAATACACGGTGTTCCGCCCCGAGGGCCACGACGTCTGGCGCCGGTTCCGGACGACAATCGACAACTATGCGTCGAGTCACCCCGGCCGGGACCTGATGATCGTCGCCGAGGCCTACGCCGTTCGCCGGCCCGAGTTGGTGAAGGCCTTCACCGAGCCCGATCAGTTCCACCAGGTGTTCTCGTTCGACCTCATGCTGACCCCGTGGGAGAAGCACTCGATCGAACAGGCGCTGCTCGACCCAATCGGGATCCTTGCCGAAACGGGTGTGCCTCCGGCATGGACACTCAACAACCACGACATCCAACGCATCGTCACTCGTCTTGGCCGAGCAGATGCACACCTGAGCGAAATGTGGACCAACAACAACCTGGCTCTGTCACGCGCCGCCGTCGACCTCGCGCTCGGCGAACGACGTGCACGGGCGATGACCGCACTCATCTTCGCTCTGCCAGGCAGCCTCTACCTCTACCAAGGTGAAGAACTCGGTCTGCCAGAGGTCATCGATATCCCAGCCGACCGTCGTGAAGATCCGGTCTTCGAGCGGACAGGTGGCACCGAGATCGGCCGCGACGGCTGCCGCGTCCCGATGCCGTGGACCAACGACGAATCGTCGTCGTACGGCTTCTCCACGCCGCGTGCCGACGGCACCGTCGACGAGCCGTGGCTCCCACAGCCGGCCGGATGGGGCAAGCGGTCGGTGTCCGAGGTCGACGACGACAAAAACTCGACCCTGCACATGTACCGATCGCTCGGCGAGGTCCGTCAGGAGTTCGCCGTATCTCAACCCCTCGAAGCACACACGCTCGACATCGGTCCTCAAGTCGTCGCTGTGCGCCGTGGCGATCTCGTCGTCGTCGTCAACCCGACCGACCAGCCAGTGCAGCTCGACCTCGATCACGCCGAACTGGCCATCACCCAGCCCGTGTTCGCCAGTGAGCCAGCCGAAATGCACACCACTGGCGTCATCCCGGCAAACAGCACCGTCTGGTTCTCCAGATAGACCTGGCGCTCGGCAGCCCCGGGCATCTGACAAGTTCTTGCTCGCCAGCGACTGAGGAGTTGCTTCCCCAGCGCTCACCGCCAAGAAACCTCAGGAATTGTTGCGCTGCACAGGGTCAGTAGCGCGTCCTCGGTGGGCCGCTGCCGAGGCGGTTTCCCGTTGTGTCGAGAACACGGACCATCGTCCGAGAGGTAACATCCAGCCGAAATGTTGGCGAACATCATCACTGATCTCACGGACAAACTCGACGAGTTCTCGTCTACCTGGTGGTTCCTGTTGGTGATCTTTGCCATCGCACTCCTCGACTCCGTCATTCCGGTGGTGCCGAGCGAGACCACGGTAATTATCGGCGGCGTCGCCGCCGGACAAGGCAACCAGAACATCGCCCTCGTGATCTTCGCCGGCGCAGTCGGTGCGTTCCTCGGCGACAACCTGGCCTACACGATCGGCGACAAGTTCAAGGGAACGGTGCAGCAGTGGGCTGCTCGCAAAGCGTCTCGCCAGCAACGCCTCGACAGCGCAGGTCGCCAAATCCGCAAGCGTGGCGGGATGCTGTTGATCACCGCCCGCTTCATCCCGGGTGGCCGCACCATTTTGACGGTCTCGTCAGGCGTGACCTCACAGCCGCGTCCGTGGTTCGTCGCCTGGATCACCGTGGCCACCACAATCTGGGCGTCCTACGCCGGCTTGCTCGGCTACCTGTTCGGGCAGACATTCGAAAACAATCACACGCTCGCGTTCTGGCTGGCGTTCGCCACTGCACTCGGTATCACCGGCCTGATCGAACTCGTCCGCTGGCTCCGCGAACGCCGCAAATACGCCGCTGTCTAACTCGCGACTCCTTGCCGCGAGCGGTCTTTTCCCTGTAGCCGACGAACGGTCGCCGCAGCCAACGCCCAAATCGAACGAGACCCACCCCACCCCACTCCGAGGGAGATGTACCGGAACGGGCTCATGTTCGGCATGATGGACCGGTGCGATTGGGTGAGGCGACATGGAACGAGGTGCAGACACTCGTCGACAACCCCGTATTCGACGACGGCACCCGCACCCCGATCATTTTGGTTCCCGTCGGCTCGACAGAACAGCACGGTCCGCACCTCCCAATGTCGACCGACACCTTGATCGCCGAAGAAATCGTCCAGCGGGCCACGCACCTGACCAACGGACTGATGGTCGGGCCGTCGCTCACCGTCACCGCATCTGGCGAGCACGCCGGCTTCCCCGGCACGTTGTCAATCGGCACCGAGGTGATGACGCAGGTCGTTCTCGAACTCGGCCGCAGCGCCGATTGGGCTGCTGGCGTCGTGTTCGTCAACGGGCACGGCGGCAACTCGGCAGCGGTCGAGACGGCGACTCGCACCCTTCGATCAGAAGGTCGCCACGTTCTCTCATGGTGGCCAAAGTGGCCGAAGCGTGCCGATGGCGGGCCGCAGGATCTGCATGCCGGGCGGATTGAAACGTCGCTCATGCTGGCGATCGATCCTGGCCTGGTCCGGCTCGAACTCGCAGCCCCCGGCGTCGATGCCGACATCGACAGGTTGCGGATGTACGGCGTCCAGGCGGTCAGCCCGTCCGGGGTGCTCGGCGATCCAGCCGGAGCGTCGGGAACCGAGGGCGACCAGTTCATCGTCAGCTTTGTGAACGACCTCGTCCATGCCATCGAGGCCTGGCGGCCAATCGACCTCACGCCGATCGGCAACGTCCGCATCCAAGTCGCCGCCGCCCGCCTCGGATCGACAGACCCCGAACACTCAAACTGAGATGCGCTTTGCCATCGACGGCACCTGGAAGCGCACCGGTGCCGTCGTCGTCGCTGGGTCTCCGCTCAAGATCTTCCGTCTGACCGCACCCGGCGCACGGATCGCCGAGCAGATTGAGCAGGGCGCTGATGTCGCCTCGTCGACGTTGACCGATCGGCTTCTCGATGCTGGCGCGATCCATCCCGAGTACCGCCCCGATGCAACGAGCGTGTTCACCGTCGACGATGTCACGGTCATCACACCGCAACTTGGTGGCGTCGCGTCGACCGACGGGCGAATGGTCGTCGACGACGGCTCCCGCCCGCCGATCGACGGGGCGGCGATTCGACTGGACAGCAACGGTGGTCCTGCTGCTGCCCGCAACGCCGGACGCCCGCTCGCGACCACGGCGCTGGTGGCATTCGTCGACGCCGACGTGGATCTGCTGGCTGACGTCGGTATCGGATGTTGGCTGACGCAGCTCTTGCCACACTTCGACGACCCAAGCGTCGCACTGGTTGCCCCGCGCGTCGCAGGCGAACCCGGCTCGCAGCTCGACCTCGGCATCGAACCCGGCCGCGTTCGGGCCGGCACGCGTATCGGCTATGTCCCCGCCGCAGCGATCGTGGTACGGGCCGATGCGCTCGATGAAGTCGGTGGCTTTGATCCGGCGTTGCGCTTCGGCGAAGACGTCGACTTGGTTTGGCGGCTGGATCAGGCAGGGTGGCGCTGCCGCTACGAGCCAGCGTCAACGGTCTGGCACGAGCCGCGTTCGAACTGGCCCGACCGGCTGCGCCAACACGCCGGCTACGGCTCGGCCGCTGCACCACTCGCACTCCGCCACCCTGACGCACTCGCTCCGATGCACACGAACCAATGGGCCGTCGGCTCGTGGCTGAGTGCGCTGGGCGGGCACCCGGTCGTTGCCGCCGTCACGGTTGCTGCGAGCGTCGCGTCGCTTGTCCACAAGCTGCCCGGTGTCTCCACGGCATGGTCGATCCGAATGGCACTCAACAGCCACGTTCAAGGGCTCCGAAACCTCGGTGTTGCGCTTCGACGTGTGTGGTGGCCGCCGCTCGCGATCCTTGCGCTCTTTTCGAAGCGGATGCGGCTCGTCGCATTTGGTGCACTTGCGCTGGACGTCCGGGCGACGCCGACCGATGTCGCCTACGGGTGGGGAGTGTGGTCAGGAATGGTCCGATACCGCACGTGGCGTCCCGTGATGCCAACGTTCGTGTCGTGGCCCGGCGGTCGGCTCCGCGGTGCGACCGAGCGAGCGATCACAGCGTCGTCTCAGTCACCGCACAGCCGATGAAACCGAGCATGCCGAACGCCGCGCATCCAGACGAGAAGGAATGCTGCGGTCTGAACGACGACAACGAACCCGGAGTGGGCACGGATTGCCGAGTTGAGCGATTACCGTTCGTGCCGTGACGGTACGGCTGACGATTCGCACGGCGATCTGGCGGTCGCAGGTCGCCCGTATCGCCAACGCTGTCGACGGCCTCGTACCCGTCATCAAGGGAAACGGCTACGGCTTCGGTCGAAACTGGCTGGCGAGCACCGCCGCCGAGTTCTGCGACACCGTGGCCGTCGGCACCATCCACGAACTCGACGGCCTCCCCGACGAGCTGACCCCCGTCGTCCTCACGCCGACCCTCACTGCGCCGACGAGCACTCACCCCATCCTCACGGTCGGAACCGATGAACACCTCGCGGCACTCGCCGGTTGGGATGGGCGCGTTCTCGTCAAGCTGGCGAGCCCGATGCGACGCTTCGGCCGCGACACCACGTTCATCGATCGTGCCCTTGCTTCCGGGTTGGAGGTCGTCGGCGTGAGCGTCCACCCCCAGCTGGCCGGCACTCGTGCCGAACATGGCGCGATCATCACCAAGTTACTGCCGGCTATCGACCCGGCAATCCCTGTGTGGACCAGCCACCTCGACCTCGACACCTACGCACAACTACCCGCGACCCATTCGTACCGGCTGCGACTGGGAACGATGCTGTGGCACGGCGACAAGCAGGCTCTACACCTCACTGCCGACGTGATCGACGTCAACTCCGTCAAGGCTGGCGATAGGGCCGGCTACCGAATGGGTACCGTCGGCGGCAACGGGCACCTCGTGATGATTGGTGCGGGTACGGCGAACGGCGTCACCGCCATCGCCCAGGACGAGCACGGCAGCCTCATCAGCCCCTTTCATTTCAAACGCACCCGCCTCGCGCTCCATGAGGCACCGCACATGCACACCTCGATGGCGTTCGCCTCCGACGGCTCACCAACTCCGGCCATCGGCGATCGCGTCGATCTCCAGCGGCCGATGCACATGACCGCTGTCGACGAGTACGAGTGGCTCTGAACACCAGCACGCGCACCTCGACCGCGGCAGGCTCGTTACGGCGCCTGCCCGGACCTGATGTCATCAGAGCGATCGCGCTCATCGGCGTGGTGGTGATGAACTACCACGGCTACCTCATCTTCAGGGGTGGCGAGCGAAACGGCGGCTGGGCGAGCGATCTGTTCGACCCGTGGACCGGGCCGCTGGCATCGCGCTTCGCCGCGACGTTCGTGCTCGTTGCGGGTGTTGGAGTCACGTTGCTCACGCGTCAGGCAGTGCGCAAAGGCCAAAACCAGATCACCGAAATGCGCTGGAGGTTGGCCCGACGCGGCGCGTTGCTCTACGCCGGCGGGCTGTTCCTCGACACCATCTGGGCCGGCACGATCATTCCGTTCTACGGCGCGATGTTCACGCTCGCCGCACTGATGTTCACGCTCCGCAGCAAGTGGATTGCGCTCGTCGGAGCAATCGCTGTCGCCGCCGGCGCGCTGCTCAAGGTCTGGCAGTTCCAACAGTTAGAAGCGGGCGAGAGCACGCGTTGGCTTTTCCTTCCTGACGAAGGTGCGCCAGAGAGCTTCCTGCTCAACGTGTTCGTCAACGGGACGCATCCGCTGCTCCCCTGGCTCGGATTCTTCTGCGTCGGCATATTGCTGGGTCGGGTGCTCGACACAAGCTGGTGGCGCTTGACCGCACTCGGTGCCGGGACGATGCTTTTCACCGGCGCTTCGATCGCGTCAGGCCTCGCTTCGACCGACTTTCAACAGACCCTGCTCTCCACTCATCCGGGCAGCCGAGGCCCCGTCTACGTCGCCAGCGCACTTGGTACCGCACTCCTTGCATTCGCGACGATCGACATGATCGCCAATCGATACGCCGACCAGACCGACCCACTCCGGCGTGCGGGACAGATGACGCTCACGCTCTACCTGGCGCACATTTTCGTGTTCAACCTCTTCGTCGACTGGGTCGACCTGGTCGAGCCCGGCGCGTTCACGACGTCACTGCTCTTCTCACTCGGCTTCTCTCTCGCGGCGATCGCTGCAGCGAACATGTGGCATCGCCGATTCGGACGTGGCCCGGCCGAGCGCATCTATCGCGCAATTGGCGGTTAGCCAGCCGGCGCTGACAGCTCGGCACGAAGAATCAGTGCACGCCACGCGCAGCACGACGAACACCACGCCAGCCGACGGCACCTGCACCGATCAGCGGTCCCGAGTCGGCGAGCCGGGACGGGATAATGCGGGCTCCTCGGCTGTAGGTGAGCTGGACGTTCTCGTCGAGCGCGACCTGGGCCGATTGGAAGAAAGTGGCCGCGAAGCCCAGCGCAACAGCGCCACCGACGACCACCAACTGAAGGTCGAGTGAGTTGCAGATCGACGCCGCAGCCCGACCCACGAACGTTCCCGTGCGCTGCATAATCTCGTAGGTCGGTTCACTCGGTGGGCGGCCGGTGATCTGCTCGATGGCTAAGCCAGATGCTTCGGCCTCGAGGCAGCCTTGAGCACCGCAACCGCACCGACGACCAAGTGGCTCGACGATGATGTGGCCGATGTGGCCGGCATTGCCGGACTCTCCATCGAGAAGTTCGCCGTCAAGCACGATGCCGCCGCCGATGCCGGTCGACACCGTCATCGCACAAAAGTCGGGCTGTCCCTGCGCCGCACCCAACCAGCCTTCGGCCAACGCCAATGCCTTGGCATCAAGATCGCCGAACACCCGCAGCCCCGTGAGCTCTTGGAGTCGGGCTCGGAGCGGAAACTCACGCCACTCGGGGATGTTCACCGGCGAGATGGTCTCAAGCTGGTGGGTGACCGGTCCGGCGGCGCCGACACCGACCGCACGAATTCGTGCACCCTGACCGATGGCTTGCTGCTGCATTTCGGTGACGAGTGTCGCGAAAGAGGTGTAGTGCGACTCCGGGCCGACGTCTCGTTCTACTTCGACGCGCGCCCGCGCAATGAGCTCACCGCGTGCGGTAACGAGGCCAGCAGCAAACTTCGTGCCACCGATATCGACCGCCAGGATGACGTCGATCAACAGCGGAGGGTGAACCTCAGGTGGGTCTTCGGCATCGACGGCCAGGGGTTCGAGCGATCCGTCCGCCTGATCGGGGTCAACCATGCAGCTCTGACAGTAGCTGGCAGCCGTGGCGACCGGCTGGGCGAGCGACAGCCCCCGACAGCAACAACGAAGTCGGCTCCGAAGGGGCCATCACCCCAGCCGGCCAACTTTCTGTGCTTCTGCCACTCGCTCAGCTGGTGATGCGGCGTGCGTCTTCGACGAGATTGATCTCGTAGAGCACTTCGTTCAGCGCATCAGCCGCACTCATCGCCGAGAAGCGCTGCGGGTTCCCAGGTGTACAGCACGATGCCACGGGCGCCAACACGGTCCAGGGCCGAGGATGACAGAACTGGACGACGCTGTACCGCTCACCGGTGAAGTCGGGGGCCGCGACGACCCGATGCCAGCCAATCGGGATGGCACCGTTGGTCAACCGTTCAAGCATGATGCCAGTGTTGATGATGACTCCATTATCGGGGGCGACTGCGTCGACCCATTGTTCGTCAACCTTCACTTGGAGCCCTGGTGCGGTTGCCCGTGGCAGCGCGGTGATCAGATTGATATCGCCATGCTCCGCTGCCCACACATAGCTCGGGGCACCGTCGTCAGCAGCCGGGGTATCTCCCATTGACGGGTAACGGATTGCTCGCGTCAGAGTTGGTCCGTCCTTGACCATGCCATCAAAAAACGTCTCATGGCAGCCGATGCCCTCGGCGATGACGTGCAAGAACCGACGCTGAAGGTCAGCGATCGAATCGTGAAATCGGTACAGCACATCGGTGATGCCAGGCACCACGGCCTCGGGCAACACCTGATCGGGATATGAGTGCGGGAAGCTCCGCTTCAGCGGGTGGCCGGGGTCGATCTCTCGGGCCCAGTTCAGCATCTCCTTCCAGTCCGGCGTATCGCTCGATGCAGCGGTCTCGACGAGGAGGCCCGTGTAACCGGTCTGGCCGCTCGCCCCAGCAACGGTGCTCTGCTGTTTCTCTTCTGGAGATTTCTCAAAGAACTCGCGCAGCATGCCGTAGGCCGTATCGAGCAGGTCTTCGCTGAGATCGTGACTGGTATAGACGAAGCCGGTGGTGAGGCTGCGGGTGACCCCGTCGACAACAGCTCGCCGCTGTTTGGAGCTGCCCCGCTCGAAGGCGAGGAGGTCGACGTCGAGAATCTGAGCACTCATGAAGGGAATACTACTGCGCTTCTCATGTGCCACGATTTGGCGATGACGACTTCTGAAGCACCAGCAGCGCCCACATCGCACCTGATGAGCGGCACACAAACCACTGCCCGACCTCGGTGTGACAAGCCAACGCATGACAAGCTCCAACGTCATGAGTGATGAGACATCTGGACCGGCCGACCTCTTCGACATGACAGGGCGCGTTGCCGTCGTCACCGGCGGATCGCGGGGGCTCGGCAAAGAGATGGTGATGGCGTTCGCCGAGCGCGGCGCTGACGTCGTGATCGCGAGCCGCAAGCTCGAAAGCTGCGAGCAACTGGCGAAGGAAGTCGAGCGGACGACCGGCCGTAACGCTCTGGCGGTCGCGTATCACGCCGGCAACTGGGACGACAGCAATCGCCTAGCTGAGGTTGCCTACGAGCAGTTCGGCAAGGTCGATGTCCTCGTCAACAACGCTGGCATGTCGCCGCTCTACAAGTCGATCGACACCGTCACCGAAGAGCTCTACGACAAAGTGCTCGACGTCAACCTCAAGGGACCGTTCCGGCTCTCGGCACTCATCGGCACGCGCATGGCCGCCGCCGACGCGGGTGGGTCGATCATCTTCGTCTCGTCGATCGCGTCGCAACGCCCGAGCCCGAACGAATTGGTGTACGGCGCAGCGAAGGCCGGGGTCAACAACCTGACCTATGGGCTGTCACGCACGCTTGGCCCGAAGGTCCGTGTGAACTGCATCGTGCCCGGGCCATTCCTGACCGACATCTCCAAAGCCTGGGACCTCGACGCCTTCAACGAGCGCGCAGCGCAGGCGTACTCGTTGGAGCGCGGTGGGAAACCGAGCGAAATCGTCGGCGCCGCCTTATATCTCGCAAGTGACGCGTCGAGCTACACGACAGGGGCCCTTATTGACATCAACGGCGGACCGCGTTGAACGCTGCAGGTTCGCTCGTCATCCGCAATTGCGATGTGCTCATCGACGGTGCGATCGTCAGCGGTCAGGACATCTCTGTCGTCGATGGTGTGATCACGTCCATCGGGCCGACCTCTACAGAGTCGTTAGCGGGGGGCCTCGATGGCAGCGGGCTCGTAGCGATGCCTGGGTTCATCAACTCACACACCCATGCCGCAATGGCGCTGCTGCGTGGGGCAGTCGAAGACGTACCGGTGACGTCGTGGTTCAACAATCACATTTGGCCAATCGAGGTCAACGTCACCGCTGACGACGTCCAACTCGGCACCGAGCTGGCCTGCGCCGAGATGATCCAGGCCGGTGTCACCAGCTTCGCCGATCACTACTTCCACGCCGACCGCGCTGCTGCAGCGGTCATCGGCTCGGGGCTTCGAGCGAACCTCGGCATGACGTTTTTCTCAAGCCAGGGACCCGCCGGACTGGAAACTTCAACATCATTCGCAGCCGAGTGGAACGGCACTTCCGGTGGCCGGATCACCACGTCGCTGGCGCCGCACGCCACATACACCTGTGACGATGCCGACCTGGCTGCCGCCGCTGACGCTGCCCGCTCACTGGGCGTTCGCGTCCACCTCCATGCCGCCGAAACCATCGAGCAGACCGAGTCGAGCGTCGCGGTGCGCGGCATCACACCAATGCAGGTGCTCGCCGACACCGGTGTCCTCGATGCCGGCGCGCTGATCGCGCACGGCTGCGGCATCGTGCCCGACGACATTGCACTGCTCACGCCGTTCGCCGATCGCATCGGCGTGGCGCACTGCCCGAAGACCTACATGAAGCTCGCCACAAACCCGCTCACACCAATCGACGAGTTGCGATTGGCAGGCATCGCCGTCGGCCTCGGCACCGATGGTCCGGCATCGTGCAACAGCATCGACCTGTTCGAGAACATGCGGCTCACGGCACTCGCTCAGAAGTTCACGCATCGCGATGCCACTCGACTCGACGTCGGTCAGGCGCTGGCGATGGCCGGGCCTGAATCGGCGCGTGCGATCGGAAGTTCAGCTGGCCGGCTCGCCGTCGGCGCACCCGCCGACATCATCCTTGTCGACCTCACCGGCCTCCATTGTCAGCCGCTCCACGATCCGCTCGCCGCGCTCGTCTACTCCGCGCGAGCGAGCGACGTCCGGACCACCATCGTCGACGGAATCCCCCTGATGGTCGACCGCGAGCTCCTCACGATTGACGCCACCGAGTTGAGCGGGCGAGTCGCCGCCAGAGCCCCTCAACTCCTCGAACACGACCCGACACAGTCGATCCAGACCTACGCCCCCTGACCCCCTCCTGATTTCCGGAAGCCCCATCCCAGCAGCAATGTCCACTTCCCCTCGGGTCAGAAGTGGACATCGCGCCAGCTGGCAGAATGACGCAATGGCCCACGGCACTCACGACTACGACATCGACGCGCGTAACGTCGACATCATCATCGGCATCAACGACGACCTGTTGCCTCGCGAGAAAGCAATGGTGTCGGTGTTCGACAGCGGCTTCATGCTCGGCGACGGCGTGTGGGAGGGGATCCGGGTCCATGGTGGGAAGCTCGCGTTTCTCGACGATCATCTTCGGCGGCTGTACGAGGGTGCCATGGGAATCGACATGGACATCGGTCGCTCCCCTGCCGAGCTGACTACGATGATTCAGGCCACGTTGGATGCCAACGACATGGGTGATGCTGACGGCGTCCACATCCGCTTGATGGTGACCCGCGGAGTGAAATCGACGCCGTATCAGGATCCGCGCTTCACGATCACGCCTGCCACCATCGTCATCATTCCTGAGTACAAAACCGCACGTCCGGAGACCCTGACGCAGGGCATGCGGCTGTACACCGTCTCGACCCGTCGCGGTCGACCCGACGTGCAAGATCCGAAGTGGAACTCGCACTCGAAGCTCAACTGTATTTCGGCGTGCATCCAGGCGACAAAGGCCGGAGCCGACGAGGCGTTGATGCTCGATCCGCAGGGCTTCGTTGCCACGTGCAACTCAACGCATTTCTTCATCGTTCGCCATCCTGATGGGCCGGATGGTCCTGCAGAGGTGTGGACGTCGACCGGCGACTACTGCATGCCAGGCATCACGCGGCGCAACGTGTTGCGGCTCTGCGGACAGAACGACGTCATCTGGCGTGAGAAAAACTTCAGCGTGACCGAGTGTTATGGCGCCACCGAGGCGTTCGTGACAGGCACATTCGCCGGCATCGCACCTGTCACGGAGATCGACGGGCGGATGATTGGCACCGGTGAGCGGGGGCCAATGGTCAAGCAGCTGCAGCAGTGGTACGTCGACATGCTGGAGAGCTTGTGACCCGGATCGCGATGTGGTCGGGGCCACGCAACCTGTCAACGGCGATGATGCGTAGTTGGGAGAACAGGGTGGATACGGCCGTCATCGACGAGCCGCTGTACGCCGCGTATCTCGCCACGACCCGACTCGACCATCCCGGCCTCGACGAGATCGTCGCCGCGGGCCCGGCTGTATTCGACGATGCGATCGCAGCATGCCTCGCTCCCCTTCCAGACGGCATTGCTGTCAGCTATCAGAAGCACATGGCTCACCATTTGCTTCCTGACATGGACCGGTCGTGGCTCGGTGACTTACGAAATGTGCTGTTGCTCCGCGACCCGCGACGGGTGCTGGCGAGCTACACGAAGGTGCGCGAGTCGGTGACGCTCGACGACATCGGCGTGCCCCAGCAGGTTGAGCTCGCTCAACACTGTGAGATTGTTGTCGACTCCGACGACTTCCTCGCCGACCCGGCGGGCTACCAGCGCGAGATCTGTCGTCGCCTCGACGTCTCGTTCGACTCTGCAATGCTCGCTTGGCCAGCGGGGCCCCGTGCCAGCGACGGCGTGTGGGCTCCCCATTGGTATTCCACCGTGGAGGCCTCCACCTCGTTCGGGCCACCGCCGGCAGATCCACCCGCTTCGCTGCCACCGCACCTCGCACTCATCGCCGACGAAGCCTCGGCTATCTACGACAAGCTGCGGGCAGACCGGCTCACGATCTGACTTTCCGAACACAGCGAACATGTGATCGGAGACAATGGCTCCGCGTCAGGTCGGGCATCGGCGACGAGGGCAACGGTTTGACCTACACGTGTTCGCGACCGGTTACCAGCGAGTGTCCACTTCTGACCCGAGGGGAAGTGGACACAGCTGCGCGGTCTACAGTTGGACCATGGAGATGCACTTCGCCACCATCTGGGAATCAATCGCCGACGTCATTCCCGACGCCCCCGCCATCACGACCGGCGACACAACCCGAACATGGGCCGAGTACGACGACCGAGGCGCACGAATGGCGCAGGCGTTCACCGCCGCCGGGCTTGGCCCCGACGCGAAGGTCGCCCTGTTCATGTACAACTCGAATGAGTACATGGAGGCCCACTACGGCGTGTTCAAGATGCGCGGCGTGGCGATCAACGTCAACTACCGATACCTCGACGAAGAGCTCTGGTACCTCCTCGACAACTCCGATTCTGAGGCAATCGTCTTTCACGCTTCCCTCGCTGACCGGGTCGCCCGAGTCGCCCATCGGCTGCCCAACCTCAAGCTGTTCATCGTTGTCGACGACCTCCTCGAGGGCGAGGAATGGATCGACGTTCCTGGTGCACAGGCATATGACGACGTGATCGCAGCCAACGCTCCGATGGAGCGAATCGAGCGCCGCGAGGACGACCTCTACATGCTCTACACCGGCGGTACAACCGGCATGCCAAAGGGAGTCATGTACGCAGTCGGTGGGTCAACGGCGAGCCTCGCCGCAGGGGGCTTCCCACTGCTCGGCATGGAGCTCCCCGAGTCAGCCGACCAGATGGCCCCCATGGTCAAGCAACTCACCGACGCTGGCGGGCAGTACACATCGGTCCCTTGCGCCCCGGTGATGCACGGCACCGGCTGCTGGCTCGGATGGTTCATCCCGATGCTTGGCGGCGCACACATCGTCAACCTCACGGCCCGCAGCTTGAAGGGACACGAAGTACTCGAGACCGTCGAGCGTCACCGAGTCAACGGACTCACCATTGTTGGCGACAGCTTTGCCAAGCCGCTGATCAAGGCGCTCGACGAAGGCAAACCAGACGGCTCGGCATACGACATGTCATCAATCAGGATGATCAACTCGTCAGGCGTGATGTGGACCACCGAGGTCAAAGAAGACCTCATCGATCGCATTGAGCAGGTCGTGCTGATGGATGCGATGGGGTCAACCGAAGGCTCGATGGGCACCCAAATTACCGCCAAGGGCTTGCCAACCGAGACGGCCAAGTTCACCAAGGGCCCGCTCGCCAAGGTCTTTAATGAGCACGACGAAGAGGTTGTGCCAGGCTCCGGCGACGTCGGCATGGTCGCTGCAGGCGGCAACGTGCCGCTCGGCTACTTCAAGGACCCCGACAAGTCCGCCCGCACGTTCCGCGTGATCAACGGCGAGCGCTACTCGTTCCCCGGCGACTTCGCCACCGTTGAGGCTGACGGCACGCTCGTGCTGCTTGGGCGCGGCAGCCAGGTGATCAACACCGGCGGTGAAAAGGTCTTCCCCGAAGAGGTCGAAGAAGCAGTGAAGCGGGTCGAGGGAGTCCTCGACTGCCTCGTCGTCGGCATCGCCGACGAGAAGTTCGGCAATGCAGTGACAGCAGTCGTGTCACTCGTTCCGGGCGCATCCGTCAATGCCGCCACCATCATCGCATCAGTGAAAGGCGACCTGGCCGGCTTCAAAGCACCGAAGACCGTCGTGTTCGTCGACGAGATCCCGCGAGCCCCCAACGGCAAGGCCAACTACAAGACCGCCCAGCAGATGGCCGAAGCCGGATAGTTGCGCAGGGGGTCAGGCCCCTTTCGCAACTCTCTGTCAGAGCAACTTTTCGACGAAGAAGTCGAGGACGCGTTGGACGCTCGCCTCGTCGCGCTGCTCGGTCAGCGTCGAGTGATCATGATTGGCCGTGCTCGGCAGTTCGATCGCTACGAATGCGTCACCGAGCTTCTCCCGTAGCGTTGCGAATCGGTCACCGACCAGCTTGTCGCCAGTGAAGCGGAGGCCGAGCACCTGGCAGCCGTCCTGAGCTCGCTGGACGACCGCTGCCTCGTCGTCAGTCGACAGGTTGAGGTTTGCTCCGCGCTTCTTCTTGCCAACGACGAACGGCATCGAGGGCTGCGCGAGCACTGGCGCAAGCATGATGTCGTCGACCATCATCCCGAGGGCGAAGCCACCCGAGAAGCACATACCGACCGCGCCCACACCAGACCCACCGACCTCGTTGTGGACGTTTCGAGCGAGTGCCCGGAGCCAGGCGATCACCGGTGATGTCTTGTTCAACGCCATCGTCGTGAACTCTTTGGCGATGCAGATCTTGATCATCGACTGCGCGAGGTAGAGCTGCGACGGCGCCTTCTCGGGAGTACCGACGAGCGACGGCATCACCACCGTGAATCCACGCTCGACGACGTCGTTTGCGAACTGTGCAACCTTCGGCGTAATTCCCGGAATCTCGTGGATCACCAACACCGCTGGGCCACTGCCTCGCCGGTACGTGGGGAAGCGCATCCCGGCGGCACCGAACTCGCCGGGAATCCAACCGGCCAGCACGCCCGAGCGAATCTGCTTGGCGTCAGCGGGAAGGGTGGGAGTTGTGTCGGCCATCGTGTGCTCAGTTCTTGTCGAGGAGTTCGAGTGCAGCAGCCGACAGGAGTTCCGGGCCTTCACGGAAGTTGTCAAGTGTGTCCTGGTCAACATCTTGGTCGCCCATCGCACCTTGTGAGTATCGGGCGAAGACGCCTTCGGAGATCACCGCGAGGCGCCATGAGGAAAACGCACGGTAGTAGTTGATGTTGCTCAGATCGCGGCCGGTGCGGTTGGCATAGCGCTCAAGCATGGCTGCGTAGGTGGGGAACCCTTCGAGGCCCGACGGGTCGTTGTGGCGGCCTTCGTCGGTGCCCGGGTCGGTCCAATACACGCCGAGGTAGCCGACATCAGCGAGCGGATCGCCGAGTGTGCAGAGTTCCCAGTCCAGCACTCCGGTCACTCGATCCCCGTCGATGAGCACGTTGCCGAACCGGTAGTCGCCGTGAGCAATCGAGACACCGACCTGGGTTGGCAGGTTCGCTGCGAGGCGACGGGCGACTTCGTCGACTGCTGGCAGATCGCGCGTCTTGGATTTCTCCCACTGTGTGGTCCACCGTTTGACCTGGCGTTCGACGTAGCCCTCACGACGCGCCAGGTCGCCGAGCCCGACGGCATCGATGTCGACGGAGTGGAGGTCGGCGAGCACATCGATCAGGTGCTCACTCGCGACGCGCCGCTGCTCGGGGGTGGTGTGCTCCTCGGCCCGTTCCTGTGAGTCGAGCACGACGCCTGCGACATGGCTCATCACATAGAACGGTGCACCGGTCACTTCGATGTCACGACAGACGCCCAACGTTTCCGGCACCGGCACATTGGTCTGGCCGATCGCCGAGATGATGCGGTGCTCTCGCTCCATGTCGTGCGCCGTGGCGAGCACGGAACCGGTCGGCGGCCGACGTAGGACGTACTTCTCGTTCTTCGCATCGGTGACGGTGAAGGTGAGGTTCGACCGGCCACCGACGATGATGTCAAACCGAAAGGGTGCCTCAGCGCCCACGATGTTGGCCACAAGCCAATCGGTCACCCGGCGCACATCGATTCCAGCGATCTCAATCACCACCAGAACGTACCGGTCGGCTCCCTACGCACTGCAACTGACAGCCCAGGTCTCTGTGTAAGCGGGACCAGCAACCGATGCAGTTTCAGCTCATCCACAGTCAGGGAACGTGAGGCTGATGCGAAGCTGGGCGGCGATCAGGTCGTTCGAGGCCAAGAAAGCACGAACCCGAGTTGGCCCTTGCCACCGAGAGGAGCGGGCTGACGCAGGGCACGAGCGACGTGGCGCCGCTCAGCCGGGACGGCCGACGCCGACGACCTTGTTCCAGTTCACCGCAGCGACGTTCACAACGCTGCCCGTGTTCGGAGCGTGGACCTGTTGGCCATTGCCGAGGTACACGCTGACGTGGCTGATCGGGCTATAAAAGAAAATGAGGTCGCCCGGCTGCGCAGCACCAATGCTGACGTGCGGGATCGACGCGTACTGCGCACGTGACTGATGCGGCAGGTAAACGCCAGCCTGTGCCCAGGCGTAACTAGTGAGGCCGGAGCAATCGAACGACACGCCGGGATTCGAGGTGGCGTAGCGGTACGGCACACCCTCCTGACTCAACGCCGCATTGACCGCAGCGCCTGCACGGGAAGAAACTGGAGGAGGAGCCGCGACCGTAGGTGCCGGCGTGACGGCAGGCGTCGAGCCACTGCCTGAGCCGCTGTTATCGCCATTGTTGGCAGGTGCCGGCGTGGAGTTGCCACCACTCGAAGCCGGAGTCGAAGACCCACCAGAGTTGCTGTTGTTCGCTGCCGCAGTGGCTGCAGCGACTTGCGCTTCGTATTCGGCGCGGACACGGGCAGCTGCTTCAGAAGCGCGGCGCGCTTCTTCTTCTTGGATGACCTGACCGAGCTTGGCTTCGGCATCGGCCCGGGCCGTGGTGTATTCGGCAGTGAGGTCGTCGGTGCGGGCCTGTGCGCCAGCGAGATCCTGAGCGAGTTGCTGGGCTTGTGCGCGCTTGCGGCCGAGGTCTACACGCTCCTCTTCGAGGTCGGCAACAATTGCATTCAGTTCGTCGGTCGTGACGGTGCCGGCGCTGAGGGCGACACGGGCGAGTTCGTCGCGCTGCATAATCGCGTTGAGGTCGGAGGTGTCTTCGAACAGCGGTCCGAGCGGCGTGGACCCTGCACCGACGAAGGAGCGGATTGCCATCTCGCCGAGGTCGCCGCGCAGGTCGCCGATTTCGGCTTCCTGAACAGCAACACGGATTTCGGCTTCGACAATTTCCCTGTCGAGTGCAGACTTTGTGTCGACCGCGAGCACGTATTCCTCACCGATCCGGCGGGCAGCTTCTTCGAGCCGCTCGAGCTCGTCAACAATGTCTTCGACGCGTCTGCGCTGCGCATCGACCGAGCTGGCGTACGAAACGGTCGGGGTGAATGCGGGAACCAGCAGCGCCGTCGCCACGGCGATGGGAAGAACTCGGAGTAGTCGCTTCATAGGAACGCAACGAACTCTAGCGAATATGACGATCATGTTGCGAAAACCGAACGAAAGTTCACAAAGTGCGTTCGATCTTCCCCCTGGCTCTTGGTTTGTGTGAGCGATTACGGCGTCGGTCGCCGTAATCGCTCACACAAACCACCAGACCGGGGGCCGTCGGGGCGCGTGCAGGACCGGGAGAGCTCGACGCTGGCCACGAGCGGGGAGAGGCGCCCCGGTCGAGCGGCAGCGAGTTCGAACGTCAGTCCGAAGAAAGAATGAATGAGTGACGTCAGTCGCTGAACGACTGCAGTCGTTCGAGCAACTTCGTTGCTCTCATTCCCATTCGATGGTGCCAGGCGGCTTGCTCGTGATGTCGTAGGCAACGCGATTGACCCCGTCGACTTCGTTGATGATGCGCTGACTCATCACTTCGAGCGTCTCATACGGGATGCGTGCCCAGTCGGCCGTCATCGCATCGTCGCTCGTGACTGCACGGATAATGACCGGATGGCCATAGGTGCGTTCGTCGCCCATGACGCCAACCGACCGGACGTCAGCGAGAAGCGCTGCGTAGCTCTGCCAGATCTCGCGTTCGAGGCCCGCCGCTTTCAGCTCTTCGCGAACAATTGCGTCGGCCTCCTGGAGCAGCGCCACACGTTCGGGCGTGACCTCGCCAATGATCCGGACGCCGAGGCCCGGGCCCGGGAACGGCTGGCGCCAAACCATCTCGTCGGGCAGGCCCAGCTCGGTTCCAAGTGCGCGGACTTCGTCTTTGAAGAGGTCGCGGAGCGGTTCGATCAGCTCGAGCTCCATGTCATCGGGCAAGCCACCAACGTTGTGATGGCTCTTGATGACCGCAGCTGTTCCGTCGGCGCCGCCCGACTCGATCAGGTCTGGATACAGCGTTCCCTGGACAAGGAACTTCGCCTCCGTGATGCCACCGGTGTGCTTCTCGAAAACCCGAATGAACCGCTCGCCGATGGCCTTGCGTTTGGATTCAGGCTCGGTCAACCCAACCAACGCCTCGAAGAACGACGGCCCCTCATCGGCATGAATCAGCTCGATGCCGAGGTTGCGCCGGAAGGTCTCGACGACCTGCGCGCTCTCGTTCTTGCGCATCAGGCCGGTGTCGACGTAGACGCAGGTCAGCTGCGACCCGACCGCCTTGTGCACAAGTGCTGCTGCGACCGAGGAGTCGACTCCACCGGACAGACCACAGATGACACGAGCGTCGCCGACGCGTTCGCGGATCAGCGCTACCTGCTCGTCGACAACCGACGACATCTTCCACTCGGGTGCGATACCGGCACGCTCGTGGAGAAAGCGCTGCATTGCAGCGAGGCCGTACGGGGAATGCTTGACCTCAGGGTGAAACTGGACGCCGTAGATCTTGCGCTCGTCGTTCTCCAATACGGCAACCGGTGCACCGGGCGACGACGCCGTCACGGTGAAGCCATCGGGAGCTTCGGTGATGCCGTCGAAGTGGCTCATCCAGCATTCGTGATGAGCCGGCGCCTCGTCGGGCAGGATGAGTGAGTCGCCAAGCCGTTGCAACTCGGCTCGACCGTACTCGCCGCTCATGCCGCGACCGACGGTTCCGCCGAGCTGCTGCGCGATGAGCTGTGCGCCGTAGCAGATGCCAAAGATCGGGATGCCGAGGTCGTACACGGCCGGGTCGAGCGAAGGGGCGCCCTCGACGTGCACGCTCTTTGGCCCACCAGACAGAATAATGGCGGCCGGATTCTTCGCGGCCATCTCGGCTGCGCTCAGTCGGTGACCGACGATTTCGGAGAACACGTGGAGCTCACGAACCCGTCGAGCGATCAGCTGGGCGTATTGGGCGCCGAAGTCGACGACCAGAACAGTGGCACGGGGGGTCTGCTGCGATTGACTCAAGACTGTGAATCGTAGAGCAGTGGCCCCGTCCAGCCGCCCAGGCCTGAACGAGAAGTTCAGTCGAACGTTGTGCGCTCTCACCGCGATGCTCATCATGTTTGCGTCTGCACCGGCAACGGCACAAGCGATCGACGCAGCACCTCCAGCTGAGACGCTGCCGATATCGACCGACATTCCCGTCGATGCCGATGCGCCGCAGCCACCGACCAGCGCCAACGAATTCTTCCCCGAGGATCGCGACCTCACATCGTGCATCGGTGTGCTCGAGCGGCCTGGTTGCGGCAGCGAACAGCGTGGGGGCTGGCGTCAGGGGCTCATCTTGGTCGCGGTCCTCGGCGGCCTTGCGATCGTGTTCGGCAACGTCATCCGCAGCGTCCGCAAGCGCAACGGCTGACGTCACCGGCGCAACAGCTGTCAATGAGCTCGGCACCTGGAACAGCCATCAGCGCGAAGGGCCAGTGGCCAGATGAATGTCGGGCGTGGATTGCGCCCTGCCCGGTTGCCTCCCGATACGCACTGGCCGAGGCAACAACGGGCCACAACCGTGGGACAGATCCTGAAGCTTCGTGTGCCATCCGTCAGGTCGCCCCAAGGCAGCCAGAATCGAGACGGAGTCGTACTCTGCAGCCATGACGCCGGAAGAGTTCCGTCAGCACGGCCACGACATGGTCGATTGGATCGCCGAGTTCCTCGAACACGGTGTGGCCGAGCAGCGCGTCCTTCCGGCGACCAAGCCCGGTGATATTCGGGCGCAGTTGCCCGAGCATCCGCCCACCGAGCCCGAATCGTTCGACGCTGTGATGGCCGACCTCGAGCAAATCATCGTGCCGGGACTGACCCAGTGGCAGCACCCCGACTTCTTCGCATGGTTCCCGTCGAACATCACGTATCCGTCGATTCTCGGCGAACTGATGTCGGCCGGGCTCGGCATCAACGTGATGGCGTGGGCCACGTCACCGGCGGCAACCGAACTCGAGACGCTGATGCTCGACTGGATGCATGAGCTGCTCGGGCTCCCTGACCGCTTCCGATCCACCAGCGAATGTGGCGGCGGAGCGATTCAGGGCACGGCGAGCGAATCGACGCTGGTCGCCATGCTCGCCGCCCGCTGGCGGGCCACCGCTGGTGCAGTGAACGCCACCGGCGACACCACACACCTCGTCGGATACTGCACCGCACAGGCGCATTCGAGTATCGAGAAGGGATTCCGCATCGCCGGTATTGGTACCGACCGCGTGCGTTGCGTGCCGACCGATGACGAGTTCGCCATGCGGCCCGATGCATTTGCCGACTTGGTGGCTGCCGACCTCGCGGCTGGGCTCACACCGTTCTTCGTCGTCACCTCGCACGGCACGACCTCCTCGATGGCGTTCGATCCGACACCTGCGATCGCTGAAATCGCGCAGCGGCACAACATCTGGCTACACGTCGACGCTGCGATGTCTGGAATCGCCGCGCTCGCTCCCGAGTATCGCTGGGTCAATGGCGGCCTTGATTTGGCTGACTCGTACACCACCAATCCGCACAAGTGGATGGGGATCAACTTCGACTGCAACTTGTTCTGGACCGCCGACCGTTCGGCCTTGATCGGCGCGCTCAGCATCCTGCCGCCATATCTCGCATCCGAAGCCGCACAGTCCAGCAGCGCGATCGATTACCGCGACTGGGGCGTACCACTCGGACGACGGTTCCGTGCGCTCAAACTGTGGTTTGCGTTGCGGACCGAAGGTGTGGCCCCGATCCAGACCATGCTTCGAGAGCATGTTGCGCTCACGCAGGAACTCGCCGGTTGGGTCGCAGCCCATCAGCGACTCGACATCGTCGCACCGCACCCGCTCAACCTGCTGTGCGTTGCGCACACCGACGGTGACGAAGCAACCGACGCCCTGATCAGCAAAGCGAACGCTTCGGGCATCGGGCTGTTCACCCGGACGGTGCTCGATGGGCGATCCGTCCTGCGCATCTCGATCGGAGCGCGGGCCACCACGCGCCACCACGTGATCGGCATGTGGAAGCAGCTCGCCGCCCTCGCCGATTTGCAGAGCTGACTTGATGCGCACCGCCAACAGTTGGGCCGCCGTTGTACTGGTCGGCCTCGGCGCCGTTGTCGCCCAATCCTTCGGGCGCTTCACGTACAGCGTCCTGCTGCCAGCGATTCGCAACGACCTCGATCACTCCAATACAGTCGCTGGCCTACTCGGCACCACCAACGTGCTCGCGTATCTGGTCGGCACCTTCGTCGTCGCCTCACTCACCACTCGCTTCCCGCTCCTGGCGGTATTGCGGAGCGGGTTCGCGTTCTCGCTCGCCGGAATCGCGCTGGCTGCCGTGGCACCGAACGTGTTTGTCTTGGGTATCGCACTCTTCTCGATGGGGTTCGGTGGCGCCCTGATCTGGGTGCCGTCGCCTGCTATCGCTGCGGCCGCCGTCGGCCCACATCGGCGCGGCCTCGCCGTTGGTGCAATCGGTGGCGGCGTGGGCATCGGCATCGTGGTCACAGGCCAACTGGCACGCGTCGCGCGCAACCGCTCGGGCGACTCCGCCTGGCGTGACGTCTACCGGATTGACCTCGCGCTCGGCATCGTGATCGTCATTGCAATCGTCCTCCTCTTGCGCCACAGCCAGAACGCACCCAGCCGCCAGCGCGTCGGTGGCGCTGGCTTCGGCATTCTGCGTCAGATGCCCGGCTGGATCCCGATCACTGGCGCCTACGTCACCTACGGGTTCAGCTACCTAATCGCCATCTCGTTCCTCACGTCGCGGTTGGAAGACGATGCCGGCTTTAGCGAGGGCCTTGCCTCAACGATGTTCACCCTTGTCGGAATCGGTGCAATCGTCGGCGGTGTGCTGATGGGCGTGGTCGCTGGCCGATTTGGCGAACGACGAACGCTTGTCACCGGATACGTGGTGTTCGCAATCGCACTCGCCGGGGTCCTCACCGGAGTAGTCGGTGTGGTTGCAGCGAGTTCAGTCGTGATCGGCCTGATGTTCGGCGGGCTGCCGTCGGTCATCATTGGTTACGTCGTACAGAATACGAGTCCCGAAGCGTTCGGCCCGAGCTTCGCTGCGGCAACGTTTGCGTTCGGCCTCGCGCAGGTCACGTCGCCGCAACTCGGCGGCTTGATTGCCGACATCAGTTCGCCGAGAATCGACGGATACACATCACCGGCGGGTTCACGCTCGTGTTCGTCGCCGCTATTGGCTTTGCCCTCGCTGGCGCCGCAACGTCCAGCCGGCTACCCACCTGACGCCCTACGACCGGAACCGCGGATGGGGTCAGGCCCCTTTCGCAACTCTGTGCCGGTGAGGACAACCGGTCAGGGCTCTGCGACAATCGGTGTATGACCCGACCCGTAGCACTTCTCACCATGGCCACCGGTTACGTCGGTCCAGCGCTCGCTCGCACGATGGCCGACCGCGGTTTCGATCTCGTTCTGCAGGGCGCCGACGAAGGTGGCCGAATGGGCGCCACTGAGACGCCGTTCTCCGAACTCGTCCCCGACCTCGAAGCCCGCGGTGCTGCGGTCGAGACCGTCAACGACGTCGACCTGACCACGGCGGCCGGCAACCAGGCAGCGGTACAGGCCGCCCTCGATCGGTTCGGCCGACTCGACTCTGCATGTCTCGTGACCGGTGTAATCATCACCGGCAAGTTCCTCGACATGACGACCGAGCAGTGGGAGAAAATCAAGCTGGCCAACCTCGACATGGTCTTCCACGGGCTCCAAGCCGTACTGGCGCCGATGCAGACCGCCGGTCAGGGCCAAGTCGTCGTGTTCACATCGTCGACAGGTGCTCGTCCCGACCCAATCACGTCGATCTACGGCGGCACTCGGGCCGGAGCGAATGGCATCGTCCGAGCGGTCGGTCTCGAGATGGCCCGCGACGGGATCCAAGTCAACGCTGTAGGCACGAACTTCATGGACTTTCCCGGGTTCATCAAAGCAACCGGGGCCGACGATCCCGAGCGACGCGCCAAGATCGAGGCGCAAACGCCGCTGCGACGCCTCGGCACAACCGAGGAATTGGCGCACGTGACCGCTCCCCTCCTCGACGGAAAGAACCGCTTTCAGACCGGTCAGTTCTTCGACTTCTCCGGCGGTTGGGGCGCCTGACCGCGAGATAGTTGCGAAAGGGGCCTGACCCCATACGCAACTATGTGGGCAGGGTGATCAGGTCAAAGAGCATTCGCCCAGTGGCGCCCCAGATCGTCTCGTCATCGAGTTCGAAGAAGTGCAACGGGCGGTCAAGCGGCAAGTTGCCCCAACGCTCCAGACGATAGGTCGACGGCTTGGTGAGTTCGCTGATCGGCGTCCACATAACGCGATCGGCTTCCATGGTCTGCGGCGTGAGACGCGGCCGTTCGCCGGCATCGAGTCGCGCCACGATGGGCACGATGTAGCTCTTCGAGACGACGGTATTCAGGTGTTCGAGTTCGCCGACGATGGTCGACAGGGCGGGGTCGAGTCCGACCTCTTCCTGTGCCTCGCGGACGGCAGCCTCGATCGCCGTCTCACCTGGGTCGACACGACCACCCGGGAAACTGATCTCACCTTTGTGGTTGCGCATCTCCATCGAGCGTCGCGTCAGCAACACCTCGGCGCCGTCGGGCCCGTCGGCGAGCACGCAGAGGACAGCCGAGAGCTTGGCGTCGGGAAAGGTCGGCAGCATCGGCCCAGACCGTTCCGGTACCCGAGCAACCAATTCATCAACCGACCATGACGAGCCAAGCTCCCAGGGTGTGGCGAAGTGTTCAGTAAATGCAGGAGGGCGGGGAACGCGATGGCGTTGCGCGCCGCCTGCGCGCATGTCGGTCATGGGACCATTCAGTCGGACGGCTTCCAGCCCTGCGCGACCAGTTCGGCGAGCACACGCGGGAGGCCCGCAGTCTTCATATTCGCCAGCACACGGCCAGGCTGCTGTTCGCCGTCTTCGAACTCTTCCCACGCTGCGATGATCTTGGCGAGATCAGGAGCAGGCAGTTGAAAACTCATACCACCATGATACGAGCCGACCGGATTGCCAGCACCCCCGCTGCCCGTATCACTCGTTGTCAGCTTCCTTGCGCTTCTTGTTCATCCGTTTCACCGCATTGACCCCACTGCCCACGGCCCGACCAGCCTTCTTGCCAAGCTCTTCGCTCTGCGGACGCGCCGACCCCTCGTGCCGGGCTTCCTTGCGCTTCCTGTTCATCCGCTTGGCGGCGTTGACCCCATCACCCACAACCCGACCAGCCTTCTTGCCAAGCTCTTCGCTCTGCGGGCGCGCCAACCGCTCCTGCCGGGCGCGCTTGACCTGCTGCTTGTTCTTCTTGCTGATCGCCTTCTCGGCAAAGTCAGAGTTCAACCAGATAAAGAACATCACGAACGCAATACCGCAGAGCAACAAGCGCCCCGTACTGTCCACGTCAAACACCGGCTGAAACGCTGCAGCGACCAGTAGCAGGATCACCACGACATCGAGCCAGCGGTGCACCGTTCGACTCACCAACGGAAACGCTGAAGCCGGCCCCCTGGCAATCGCCGCGTTCATCACCACAACCGCGCCCATCACAGCAGGGACCACCGGCTCCGGCACCTGAAACGCCGCGCCAATCAAAACGATGCCGATGAGGTACTCAACGACCTGGTGCATCCAAAACGGACGCTGTGCACCCTCAATCGCCGGCATAGCGAGAGAGTACCGAAAGAAGAGAGCGAAGGCAGGGGCGGGCACATCAAAGACGAAGGCAGCAGCCGGTAAAAAGTGTGTAGGCCGCGACGACGTGCCCCCAGGGCGTTCAACAACCCAGAGTGAAGACCCGGACGCACGTCGAGCCAGCGAGGCCACGAGCGGGGCGAAAACGAGCGCAGCCCCGGAATCGCTCAATGCGATTCCGGGGCTGGACTGATAATCGGAGCGACGAAGTCGATCCACCCTGACGGAGTCAGGGGCCGGCACGACCGATTTGGGTCAGAGTCGTGCCGGGAGGATCACATCATGCCGCCCATGCCGCCCATGCCGCCCATGCCGCCGTCGCCACCGGCGTCGGGTGCGTCAGCGACGAGCACTTCAGTGGTGAGGAGCAGTGCTGCAATCGAGGCTGCGTTCTGCAGACCCGCACGGGTGACCTTGGCCGGGTCGATGATGCCAGCCTTGATGAGGTCCATCATCTCGCCGGTTGCAGCGTTCATGCCGATGGCGCCCTTGGCTGCTTCGACTTCGCGAACGACGACGGAACCTTCGAGGCCGGCGTTGTTGGCGATGTTACGGCCGGGCGCAAGCAGTGCTTCCCAGACGGTCTTGGCACC